>Ga0137319_1000028_pt1 | contig 63404 bp, 73 predicted proteins | sample EasRivERMZT333_2_FD_104752 | JGI IMG/M metagenome (GOLD analysis project Ga0137319, IMG submission 104752) | Soil microbial communities from meander-bound floodplain in the East River, Colorado, USA - East River MetaG ERMZT333_2 | ecosystem: Environmental > Terrestrial > Soil > Floodplain ... | reverse complement strand
CAGCGGGACGATCTGGTGCACGACGCGCACCCCGCCGTTCGCGTCCGGGAAGGCGGTCGACGCGCCCGCCGACGCGCCGGCCCCCGTGCCGCCGTCGCCGCCTTGGCCGCCGACGCCGCAGGTCGCGTTGTCCCGCGCGGCTCCGGCCGCGCCGGCCCCGTCCCCGCCCGCGCCGCCAGCGTTCGATCCGCCGAGAAACTGCCGGGCTACGCCCGCCCCCGCGGCGCCGCCGGCTGCTCCGGCCTGCCCCGCGTTGCCGTCGAAGTGGATCGCGCCGTCGAGGAAGAGCGCGCCGGAAACGAACAGGCTCCAGCCCTGCATGTTCAGCGACCCGCCCGTTTTGATGGTCAGGTTGCGGTAGAAGAGGTTGTTGGACGCGACCTGCGCGTCCGTGATCGTCCGGTCGCCGTCGAGGCCGTCGCCGAAGACGCCGAGGTTCATCCGCGCGTTTGCGCTCTCGGTCGTGTCGTCGAACACAGCCTGGTCGACGTTCTCGGGCTGCGAGAGAAACTCACCTATCCCGCGCACGACCTCGGTCAGCTCGATCGTTCGCTGCTCGATCTCGTCGATCCCGAGCTCGCGGCGCCGAATATCGTCGTGCGGAAGTCGTTCTTCGGACATCGTCGAATCCCTTTCTCGAACGGTTAGAAGCCGTATCCTTCGCTGATCCAGAGCGCGACGGCGGCTCCGCCGAGCTCGGGTCTCCAGTTCCGCAGGCTCTGCGCGCGCGCCTGGGTCACGAAGCTCGCGAACGTCCCGCTCCCGCCAACCACGGTGTCGTACGTCGCGATCGAGCGCGTCGCGTCCGGGAAGTCGCCCGCGCCGACGACCTCGTCGTCGCCGCCCCCCGCGTTGCCCAGGTGCGCCTTCCACGCCGCCTGCGTCTCGTTCGAGCCGTTGTATCGGTAGCGCGCGCCGGAGGCCGCGCCGCTGAGGAGATGGCACGCGCCAACGTTCCAGCGCGACCCGTTGTCGAGGTTGTGCTCGAAAACGTAGTGCGAGCCCGTCGAGTAGACCTTGGCCTGGTCGAAGGAGTGCGTGCGGAACGGGTCGGCGGTCGCCGACTCGTTGATCTTGCAGGAGCCGAGCCACTCGTAGATCCGGTTCCCGTTCGTCCAGAGGCGCTGCATCCTCGTGCCGTTCGTGGTCGGCCAGGCCGGGTACACGATGAACGGGTGCGGGTCGGTCGACGCCCCGCTGTCGACCAGGCAGTTGTTGTGCCAGTTGACGCTCGTCGAAGTCGCCCCGCCGCAGTGCTCGAACGCGTAGCCCCAGCCTCGCGGGGTCGAACCGTTCGTGTCGCGCCCCTCGGTGATGCAGTTGCGCTCGGATCGGACGTCGGCCAAGCCGTCGGCCCACCCGCCGACCGGATCGAGGCCGAACATCCCGAAGGCGATCGCGGCCCGCGAGATCATGTTGTTGTTCGCCTCGAAATTGCTCGAGCGGTTGAGGACCGCGCAGCCTGCGACCTCGAGGAAGAGGTTGCCGTCCGTCTCGACGCCCGAGCAGTTGTAGCTCGAGCCAGAGCGCACGAGGATCCCGTGGTGATTCACGCCCGGATCGACCTCGCCGATCTTCGAGAAGACGTTGTCGTTGATCGACGAGTTGAAGGTGCGCGCGCAGTAGACCCCGGTCGCCGGGTTGCCGGCGCTCGCGTAGATGTCCGCTATCACGTTGCGGTAGATCGTGATCCGCTGCGCGACGTGCAGGGCAACGACGGGCGGGTCGATCCGGACGCCGTCCGCGCAGTTTTCCAGGTAGCAGCCGGTGATCGTGATGTCGGAGGCCGTCTCCGCGATCCGAACCGCGGCCGGCGTGCCGGCCGAGCCGTTGTAGCTGTGCGCCGAGATCCGAACGTCCTCGACGCGAACGAACTGAACCGGCACCGAGAAGCGCAGGCCGTCGGAGATCCCGGACTTGACCTTCGGGCGGGCCCCGGTGAGCGACAGTCCGTAGGACCCGATTCGCTGCGGCCGGATCGCCGAGCGCCCGCTGGTCGTCCAGTTACCGAGGGCCTCGGTCCACTCGTCGTTCCACAGCAGCAGCAGAGCGTCCTCGGCTCCCTGCCTCATCAGCGCCTTGCCGGCGGCGAGCGTTGCCTTCGGCGTCAGCGGAGTCAGCCCGTCGTTCGCGTCGCTCCCGATGCTCGAGGAGACGTACACGTTGCGCGGGGTGACCGGCCCGGTGCCGCCGCCTGCGAAGCTCCCCTGCGTCGCGCCCCACGAAAACTGGCTGAAGGAAACCATGCTCGTCGCTCCTCGTCTCGGCCCTCGGACTCGTCGCCCAGGTTCTACTTTGCAGCGGAGGTCGTCGCAAACCGCCTCAGGGGCCGGCCGCGTCGACGGCCGCGCGCGCATCGACGACGGGGCCGCACGCCATCGGCTGCGCGGTCAAGATCAGGATGTCCTTGATCCCGCGGCCGGTGAGCGCGGGGTTCGCAGCGCCCACGAGACCGGCTACGCCCGCGACGTAGGCTGTGGCGACGGCCGTCGAGTCCGTCGCCCCGTAGCCGCCCTCGACCGTCGTCGTCGCGTGGCCGGGCGCCCAGAGATCGACCTTCGACCCGAAGTTCGAGTACGACGCACGAGTGCCGTCGAGGTTGCACGCGCCAACGACGAGCAAGCGCGCGTCGTTCGGGCCGCGTAGCCGCTGCCCGCCGGCGAAGTTCGTCCCGGCCGGACAGATGAGGATGCGCTCGCCGCCCGCCGAGAAACCGTCGAGCACGGCGTCGAACTCGCGGCGGGCGTGCCATCCCAGGAGCGCGTAGCCGGTGACGCCGATCTTCGCGGGAGTCGACTCGGCGAGCGCGAAGGCTTCGGCGAGGTGCTCCTCCGACCAGATGACGCGGTAGGCGTGAAGCGTCGCGTGCTGACAGACCCCCGCGATCCCGAGTCCGTTGTTCGTGTCGGCCGCGATCACCCCCGCGTGCCAGGTCCCGAGCGCGGAGAAGGGCGGGGGTGCGGGCTCGACGAGCACGTTCTCCGTCAGGTCCTCGTGCGCGAAGACCCCGGTGTCGAACTGGGCGATGTGAACCGCGGCACTCCCGGTCGTGACGTCCCACGCCTCGGGCACGCGGATGAGCTGCAGCCCCCACTGGCTCGGGAAGTATGGGTCGTTCGGGGCCTGCGCCCGCGCGGACCCCGCGGTGAGTGCGAAGGCCGCCAGAGCCAGCAGCACGAGCGGCGCCTTCGGGACCGGTCGCCCCCGCGCGAGCGACGCGAGCCAGACGACGGCGTCGATCAGCAGGTCGAGCAGCCGCCAGCCCGCGTGGAAGAGGAGGCCGATCAGGAGGACGGCGAAAACGTTCACGTCGGTCGTGGTGGTGAAGTTCATGCCCTGGGGATAACGCCGGCCGAGGCCACCGTCAAAGTGGGCCGCCCGCAGAGATCCCCCCCCCCCGGCGGGCGGCCGTCGTTCTCTTCCGCGAGACTCCCCTAGCCGGCCGGGGCTCGCGCGCGAAAAATCACTCGTCCGTCGGTGCCCCGACCGTCGCGGTCGCGCTGTTGGGGGCCGTGACGCTGACCGTCACGTTGATCTCCTCGTGCACGTTGATCTCGCCGATGTTGTCGGCGGTGCTCGCGGGGATGTGCAAGTCCATCGTCACCGTGGCCGAGCCGGGAGCCGGCGAATGGACGTCGGCGTTCAAGCCGTCGACGCGCATCACGACCTCGGCGGCAGCCGGGTTCGACGACACGATGCTGACCGTCGAGCCGGTCGGAAGATCCGAGGCGGTGGGGAGAACGACGCCGCCGCGATCCTTGACCTCGAAGCCGACGGGGAACTGCTGGTTGTCGGGAAGAACTACGTTCTGAGTCATAACTACCTCTCGTTGGTGGGCTTACCCACGATGATTCGAACGGAAAAAGGAAAACGACTTGGCGGGTGCGCGCGTTCCTGCGCGTCTGCGATTCGCTTGAGCTGCGCGTTCCCGTCCCGGATCGCGCCGCCCACGCGCACGAGGCCGAGCACGGTTTGCTCCAGGCCGTCGAGCCGCTTTTCGAGTTCGTCGATCCGACGCGACTGGTTCGAGAAGGGCATCATGGGTTCTCCTCCAGCGCGAGGACGCGCCTTTTTAGCTCATCGAAGGTTGCGGCGCGCTCCTGCTGGCGGACGATCGCTTGGTCGAGGTCGGATCGGTTGCGCGCGGCGAGCTCGAGATCGCGCTCCAGCCCGCGCTCCACCCAGGCCTGGCTCTCCTCGAGGCGCTTCACGTGCGCGTCCATCTCGTTCTGGAGCGAAGCGTCGAGCTGAATCACCGCGCGCTCGGCGCCGGAGAGGCGCCCCTCGAGCAGGCCGCGCTCGTAGCTCGACTGGAGCCGCGTCGCCTGGAGCTCGGCCAGGCTGGCCTCGAGGCGCTGCCGATCGCTGTCGTAGCCCTTGCTCGTCAGCGCCCACGCGCCGAAAACGATCGTGAGAACGACCGCGGCCCACGCGGCCTGCGTCTGGTACTGCGGCCGGCGGCTCTCGCGTTCGCGCGATATCTCCTGCTGGACCCCGCGCAGCTCCCGCTTGTGCTCCTCCTGGAGCACGCCGCGGTCGCGCCGAGACTCCGCGAACCCCTCCGAGACCGTCCCGGCGAGCGACTTGATCGAGTCGACGAGCGTCGAAAGGTTCGTCTCGAGCTTGGCGACTCGCTCGTCTATCGGCGGGCCGGAGTGCGGTTCGATCACCGAGAGCTTCTCCGGGCTAGCCGCGCCGTCGCCCATGCGACGAGCCCGCCGAGGAGCTCGCCGAAGAGGCCGCCGAGGCGCCAGCCGATCGAGGCCCCCAGCGCGATCGCGATGGCCCAGACGATCAGCGCGGCGAGGTCGTGGTCCGAATTCAGCACGAATGCCTTTCTAGCCTTTGGTCGGGTAGGGCGACAACCCGGCCGGCCGGTGCAGCCCCCACGTCTTGACCTTGCGCGTCGTTCGCCGCTTCGGGCGCTGGCTCGGAGGCTTCCGCCTACGAAGCGCGCGCGCGAGCTTCGCCTCGTCGACGGTCCCGTCCGCGCGCAGCGCGCCGCACGCCCGGTACTTCTGGAGCAGGAACTGCGTGCGCCCGACGAGGATCGCGAGCGGCGGCGGCTCATCGACCAGCGGCTGCACGGCGCTCCCTCCGGAAGACGAACCACTCTCGGAAGCCGACGCGCGTCAGGAGGTAGAAGTCCGCGCTCGGCTGGTCCGCGCGCGTCCAGCACGGCCAGTGGCGCTTCGCGACGGTGCCGCGGCGCAGCCACCCCCGCGAAAGCAAGTACGCGACGGCCGAGCCGACCCTGATGACGATCTTCGGCGCCGGGCTCCGGCGCGCGTCGTCGTTGCGCCGCTCCCAGTCCTCGACCATCGCCTCGAGGACGAAGAGCGAGTCGCGGTCGGAGCTCCCCCACGCCGCGAGCGGTTCGGCGGATCGCCCGCGCGCCCTCATCCGGGGTCGTCCGCCGGGTTCGAGCGGCCCTGGTCGATCAGGTCGCCCTGGCGCGGGACGAGGTTCGCGCGCGCCGCGGGCGCTCCGCCCTTGGCGACGAAGCCCGGGGGCCGGCCGACCGGGACCTCCGACGCGACGACGTCGCGGGCCTCGACGGCGAAGCGCGCGCCGTCGTCGAAGCGGACGAGGCAGTCCCCGCCCCCGAGCAGGCGCTCGACCGTGCCGGGCTTGCCGTTCGCCGTCACTCGTTCGTTGATGCCGATCACCGCGCGCGCCTCCGATCGAAGAGCACGCCGGCGAGGATCATGGCCGCCCCGCCGGCGCCTCTTGCCAAACACCCAGGAGAGGAACGGCCCCCCGGCCGCTCGACCTCGAAACTACGGACTCGGGGGAGCCTTGTCGATCGGGGGCTCGTCGGGGATCGGGACCGTCTGCCCAGCGAGCGCGTGCTCGCAGTCCCCGAGGAACTGGATCCGGCCCGCGACGACGAAGCTGTGGCAGCGCGGCTGGGACTTGAAACCGGGCTCCGTCGCCTTCCAGCCGTGCACGAGGATCGACGGCGAGAGCGTCGGCCGGCCATCGGCGTCGAGCGCGAGCGCCCACGGCCCGGCCCCGCTCGAGTTCGCCGCGCCCTCGACGGGCACCGCGTGCGGCTCGTCGCAACCCGGGCACCACCACCAAGCCTGGCGGCCGGTAGAGCCGTCGGCGTAGCGCGTCGGGACGACCTCCCAGGAGCTCACGGGAACGGCTCGATCCTCGCGAAGGTCCGCGCGCGCGCGCGAGGCGGGGATCGGTACTCGAGCCGGCTGTTCGGCAGCGTCGCCGTCTCTCGGCCGCATCCAGCGCAGCTCCATATCGCTAGGCGACTTCCTCCGGTCGCGTTCGGCGCGTACGACGTGACGCGCGGCGTCGCACCCCAGGAGTGGCCGAAGACAAGGCAAAGGGCGCGCCTCCCTAGGGCCGAGAACGAACTCGACGACGAGCCCCGGGGGACACTGCACGGGCTCCCGGACTCCTCAACCCCCCCTCCCCCCTTCTCCTCTCGCGGCGTCGTCATTCGATCGTCACCGTCCTCTCCTCGTCGCCCTGGCCGGGCTTGTGGAAGCCGTAGAGCATCGCCGCCCACTGGACCTCGATCCGCGCGAGCACCTCGATCAGGTGCGCGTCGAGCAGCGGGCGTGCGCGCTTCGCCGTCGTGCGAACGAGCGTCCCGTCGGCCCGCCGCTGCGTCTGCGACACGCTGTCGCTGGTCACCGGTAGCGCGGCCTCGGGGTCAAGCTGCTTCTCGTAGAGCTCGAGCGCCTTCTTTCGCAGGCGCGAGATCTGCGCGAACCCGTCCATCGCGTTGATCCTGAATCCGTCGCAAAGCTGTGCGACAGCTCGACTTCTAATCTCTCGCGACGATTCCGCGAGCGCCTCGACGCGCTTCGCGACCCAGCCCTCCTCAGCCGATCGGCGCTGGATCAGGGCGTAGTCGACGCCGTTCTCGCGCGCGAGCGACGCGATCGAGACGGTCGGGTCATGGACGTATGCGAGGCGCATGGCGTCCCAGCCGTGCTTCTCGGGGTGCGCCTGTCGCTTGTTCTTTTGGCCGGGACGGCGCCCGCCCGCGCGCTTCTTCTTCGGGGGCGCCCCGCCCGCCTCGTTCGTCGCCTCGGCCACGGCCCGATCCTAGCCGGGGACGGTGGCCTCGTCCTGCGTCAAGGAGAAACCGAGGGCCGCGACGATCTCCGGGCTGTCGATCGCCGCATGGTGGTGTTCGGCGTGATGCACCGGGCAGAGCCAGCGGACGTCAAGGGGCTTCGAGTAGTCGTCGTGATGGGCGTGGGTCGGAGAAGCCCCGCACTTCTCGCACGGCTGCGGAATGAGCCGACCATCTCGAACTGCCTGACCGACCATCCAGTGGGCTCGATAGGCTTCCCTCTTCTCTCGGCGCTTTCGACGACACCGCTCAACGTCCGCGCGTCGTCGTTCAGAGGATGAACCACGCCGCTCTCGGTCGATGGCCCTCCACTTTTCGACGTCCTTCGCGCGATGGATCCGAGCCTTGATTCGCGCGCACGATTTGCAGAACTGGCAGTGGCCGTCGACGGTTCTTTTGCTGAGGTGGTAATCGTCGAGCGGTAGCTTCCGATGGCAGGACGTGCATCGCTTCCAGTGAGATCCGTCGGACTCGAAACTGAACTCAGCTCGGGCGCTCATGAAGCCTTAGCCGGCTCGCGCGGCAAGTCGTCAACACGGGCCTCTTTGAAGTCCCTCCGGTACGGGCTGCACCGATCCGCGCACGCCCTCGAACAGTAGATCCGCCGCTTGTAGTGAACGATTGCCTCGCGGGGCTTGCGGATGATGGGACGGCCACACGCGAGGCGGTTGCACAACCGATCAGCACTCATGGTCCACCTCTAGCGCGCGTTTCAGCCACGCCCGAAGTTCGTCGTTCTCGGCCTTGAGTCTCCGAAGTAGCGCGATCAGGTCCGGTAGATCGAACCGCGCTACGTCGGGATCCACTCCCCGGGCTTCGATCGCGTCTAGGTCAAGCGGTTGCATCGGCTTCCGGTTCCGTCCAAGCGAACTCCAGCGTTTGCGCGTCGGCATCCTCTAAGGCGGCGGCGCAGTTCTTCACCGCCTGCCGATAATAGCTCGGCTTGAGTTCGACGCCGATCCCGCGTCGGCCGTTCTTCACAGCCGAGTAGACCTCCGAGCCGACCCCCATGAACGGGGTTAGGACGCTTTCTCCAGGGTTACTCCACAGCACGAGGCATCGGTCGATAACGTCGAGCTGGAGCGGGTGAACGTGCTTCTCGTCCTCGGACTCGCGCGCTTCCCGGTACGGCAACACGCGGTCGAGGCGAACGTCGTCCCAGAAGGCCGAGGCGTACTGCCTCCAGATCCAATGCGAGTAGCGATTCTCGATCTGGTTCCCGGTCCATCCCTTGAACCGGAGAACGTCGCTCGGCATCTCGCGCGCCCCGGCGTACTCCAGGAGTCCGGTTGGATGCACGATCGGAACAGGATTCTTCCCGCGCTTGCGGAACATCAGAAGGTAATCCGCGCTCGCCACCGTACACCGCGAGGAGTCGTCCACGATTCCCTTGTGCGCGAGAGCCTTCGTCATCGTCCGGTTCCGCACCGTGAGCGGTTCCTTCCAAACGTGATACCGCGCGACGTAATCGAACCCGAGCTTTTTGTGGAGCCGGATGATGTCGCCGGGAAAGTCCATGAGAACGTCGCATCCGGTGTTCCCGGTCGGTACGTCCATGCAATGAACCCCGGTCAACCTACCGGGCATCGTTACCCGGTGGATCTCGCGCACCACGAACTCGTAGTGCGTCATGAACTCCTCGTAGTCCTTGCAATTCGACAGGTCGCGGTCACTCGACGAGTAGATGTAAAGCCCAGCGAACGGTGGGGAGTAGACCGACAGGTGAATCGACGCATCCGGCAGCGTCGGCATCACCTCCAGGCAATCGCCGTTGTAGATGGCGAAACGGTCGGTCACAGATTGGTCGTCGATAGCCACGAGGGAACCTCCGGGTTGATCGTGCCTGCGGATCGCTGGCCGATGGTCATAGCGTCGTTCATGTGGGAAACGAGGGAAGAGAACATCGTGTCGGCTTGGCTCGCCTTGCGTTGAAGGTTCGCCATTACGTCATGCCCCGATTCCGTGGTAACGATGTCCACGACGACGGGCTTGGCCTGTCCGAACCGCCAGCACCGACGCACGGCCTGGTAGTAGGACTCAAACGAGTGAGACGGGAAGAAAGTCATGTGAGCGCAATGCTGCCAGTTCAGACCCCACGCTCCGATCTTCGGCTTGGTGATTAGGACACGGTGCGTCCCGTGCCTGAATCCGTGGAACGCCGCTTCCTTGGCGTCGTCGTCGTCCGCACCGCTCACTTGAACAGCGTCCGGGATGAGCCCTTCGAGGATCTTCCCTTCGTCGTTCAGGTGGCACCACACCACGGCTGGCTTTCCGGTTCCGTTCACGATGGACGCCACGCGCTCGCATCGTTCGTTGATCGTTCGGCGTTGCTCCTGCCGTTCCTCCCATAGACCCTGAGCCGGTAGCTCGAACAGCATCCCCGGAGCTAGCGTCTTGGCCTTGACCAAGTGCTCCTGAATCCGAAGCTCGGGGAGGATGAAACGCGAGTCGTCAAAGCCTAGATCGGACGGGCGACGCATAGCCCGCGCCCAGGAACATACCCAACGCCAGAAATGTTGCTCGGCGTGTCCCTTGAAGCGCCAGGTATCCCCGGTCCAGAGACGGTTGACCTTGCTCGTGTTCTGGTCATTCTTGAAGAAACGGTTGAGCATGTCCATGTGCCCAAGCTGCCCGAGCGCCTCCGAGGATGTCCCGAGTTCGATGTAGTCGTTCGGAGCCGCCGTCGCCGTCGAAAGCAAGCGGTACTCCTGCTTCCGCATGAACTGCGTCACCTCCGCGCGGCGCACCCCATCGAACGACTTGATCGCGCTGGACTCGTCGCACGCCGTACCCGCGAAGTCTGCCGGGTTGAACTTGTGCAGCCGCTCGTAGTTGGTGACGTTGATTCCAGGATGCGCCGTTCCATCGCTCGATCGACGCACCTCGATCCCGAACTTCGCCCCCTCTTCGATCGTCTGCTCGGACACCGCGAGCGGAGTCACGATCAGAACGGGCCGGTCTGTCTTGCGCCGGACGTTCTCCGCCCAAACGAGCTGCATCGGCGTCTTGCCCAGCCCGCAATCCGCGAAGATCGCCCCGCGCCCCTTGCGAAGCGCCCACCGAACTAGCGCAAGCTGGAAGTCGAACAGGAACTCCGGCTCCCACACCGGATCGAACCCGAAGCTCCCTCCGAGTTGCGACTTGACCTCCAGGAACTCCGCGTACTTCACTTGGCGTTATCCTTCATCCGCGCTCGGCGGTCTGTCTGGTAGTGAACCATGCACATACCTCGTGCGTGGGCCGGACGCTGGCAACCTCGAATGCGGCACTTGACGTGCGCCACCTGGACGAGCTTCTTCATGCCGCGTAACGTTACACGTTGCCGCAGCCAGAGTCAATCCCGTCCCAGCTAAGACCCGACGAATTAGTCCGGGTCGGGGACGAGCTCCGCGAGCGGCAGGCGAACGACCTCGAGCGCGGCGGCGGTCACGGCCCAGCGGCCCCGGCGCTCGGCGGCGCCACGTAGTCCTGGAACGTCTCCTCGCCGCGCATCAGCTTCTCGAGCATCGCCGCGCACGAGCGGCCGTAGCTCGGCTCCTCGCCGTTCTGGACCTCGAGCAGGTGCGCGCGGATCTCGGCCCAGCGCGAGGAGAATCGCTCGGGCTCCTCGACGTAGGCGCGCATCCACTCGTCGAACGCCTCGGCGACGGTTCGTTCCTTCGCCATCACTTGCCTCCGCGCAGCTTGCGCAGGTCATTGGCGCCCGGATCGTCCTTGTCCATCTCTCGCTCTTGGGCACTATGGTCCGAGGCGGCATCGATCTCGGCGTCGGTCAACTCGGCATTGAAAATCGCGGCCTCGATCTCGTCGCGCACCGGCTCCTTCTCGTCGGCCTGGATCCGGATCAGGCGCTTCTGCCGCGCCTCGAGCAGGCGCATCGTGCGCGTGAACCCGCCGCCGGGGCGGTGGAGCCAGCCGACGAGGTTCGCGATCCGATCGCGCACGACGTCGAAGGCGAGGCCCTCGGGCACGACGTACTCGTACGTGGCGCGCGTGCCGGCGGGGACCTCGTTGCGGTAGCGCGAGACGACGAAGTTCGCGTAGGCGACGACGACGGAGGCTTCGAGGTCGCGGAGCTTGCGCTCGGCGCCGATGGACGGGAGACGGTTCGTGCTCACGCGGTCACCGACGCACGTTGGGCTTCGCGTTCGCGGCGATCGCGCTCGGCCTGGATTCCGAGGAGGCATTCGAGCCGGTAGTGGACGCGCCATTGCGCGTTCCAATCCATCCCCTCGGGGATCTTGCCCGGCTCGAGCGTCGCGACGGTCTCGATGAACGACTCCCGCGTGCCGCCACGCAGCACGTGGTCCGAGCACGCGTTCAGAACCGCGTGCTGCAGCTCGTCGATGGTGTGCTTGGCGGACATCAGGTGCGAGCACTCGTGGTGACGGAGGTGCGTCTCGCCACGCAGAAATCTCTTGGGCGGGCGATCCCACGACGTCGAGATCGGGCAGTACCCGAGCGGGAAACCGCGACCGCAGACGTTGCACCGCGACAGCGCCCACCTCCGCAGCATCGACCACGGGCGGAAGTGGACTCCCCAATGGTGCACGTGCCACCTCCAGAAGCGGCGCCGGCCTCCGGGCTCGCGACTCTTCTTCGACCAGCACGGCGGGCCGTGGTCGCCGGTCGGGTCCGTGTGCCAGACCTCGACGCCGAGCCACTTGATCCGGAATGCGAGCGTCGTGGGGTCGTGCATGGATCTACTCGGCTTCGGTCACGGGTTCGTCGCGACCGCCTCCGCGCGATCGAGGTCTATCCAGGCGGACTCCGGCTTGCCTGCGACGAGCGCTTCGATCCGGACCTGCGGCGAGCCGGTCAGGTACTCGATGCGCGCCGTCATGACGCCTTCGAACCTCGTCACGGTGTCCCTGATCTTGTCTCCGAGTTTCAGCATCGAATCTCCTTTCACGGGTTGATTTGAGCGAACGCCAGCGCGCGCCAGCAGTCCATCGTCGACGCGAGGTAGTTGCGCATCGCGGCGACGCTCGGCCACGCCCCGTTCGGCGCCAGCCGCAGCGCGACCTCGTCGATCCAGTAGCGGTTGCCGGTCAGCAGCGTGCAGCGCGCCAGGTGGTCGTAGCCGTGGATCACGCTCGCGTGCGCGAGCTGGTTCCCGCCGAGCCGGATCGGCGTCTCGGGCATGCCATTGAGCCCGGTGCAGACGTAGTACGGCGGCGAGCCCCCGACGAGCGGGAGCGCGGGGTTGTCGTAGAGCGAGCGCGCCGCGGCGACGATGCGCCCGACGATGCCCGCGGACCACGGCGTGCGCGGGCCGACGACGAGCAGCGCGTACAGACCGGCGCTCTCGATCGCGACCTGGAAAACGGCGGCGACCTGGTACTCGCGCGGGATCCCGTGCTGCGACCAGGGGACATCGTTGTAGTTGTGCCCCGACCAGCCGAGGTGGTCGATGCCGGAGGGGACGCACGCCTGGTCCTTGAGCTCGAGCAGCGCAGCGCGGTAGCCGAGCAGGCGGTCGCGGTCGGGGCCCGGCGCCTCGAGCGCGAGCGCGCAGGCCGTCGCGTAGAAAGGGCCCCAGCCGCGCTCGCGCAGGTAGTGGACGCCCCCGCGGCCCGGGTACTGCCGCGCGTTGGCGAGCGCGGTCCCGAGCGAGAACGCCTTCCAGTACTGGTCCCACGGGCGCCCGTAGAGCGTCCAGGAGGTCAGCACGTCGGCGGCGATCGCGCGCATCGCGAGCCAGGCGGCCCACGAGCGCGTCAGCGACCAGGCCGAGAAGAGCGTCGCGAGGATCCGGCTCTCGTGCGCCTCGTCGTAGGGGTTCGTGTAGAGCATCGCCTGCGCCTTGGACGCGCAGAGGCCGGGGTTGAACTCGCGGTTCGACGCCGTCGTCGCCCAGCCCTGCTCGGTGACGAGCGTTCCCGATGACGGCGTCACCCACGGGTCGAAGCGCACGCGCTGCCCGGTCAGCGCGTACTCGCCGCGCTGCGGCCACCGCTCCGAGTAGACCGGCTCGCCGGTGTTCAAGTCGAAGGTCGCGACGGGGTGCCCCGCGAGCGAGCGCTGGACGTCGTTCGCCGCGGCGATCGCCGCCTGCTCGTTCGCCTGCCAGGCGCGGGTCGGTTCGACGCGCCAGCCGGCGGGCGCGTCGGGCGCGCCCTTCGGCAGCTTCGCCGGGTCGTTCTCGTCGTCGCGGTCGTACCAGAGCATCCCGACGCGCGGGACGAGGCCATGCGCTGTCTGGTTCGGGATCGGCTGCTGCGGCGCGTACCCCGTGCGCGGGTAGAAGATCAGGTCGGGCGCGACGATGGAGGCCGGCGGGAGCACGAGGCCGACGCGACTGGCCAGCGCGATCGCGCGCCCGATCCCAGTCGGGTCCGCGCGCCGGTACGCGACGAAGCGGAACGAGGTCCAGGCGCGCGAGGGGAGGTAGTGGTCGCCGGGCGGGCAGAGCTCGACGACTCCGGTCCCCGTCTCGCCCGCGATCGCCCATGTCGGGTCCAGTAGTTTCAGCCGCGCGCCGCGGTATCGCACCGCGCCGAGGTGCGAGTGGTGCTTCGTCGGATCGATCTGGCCGTTCGAGGGCACGACCTCGAGCACGATCAGGTTGTCCGAGCGCTCCTCGACGAACACGTGCACGCCGGCCGCGACCTTGCGACGCAGGCCGAGCCAGGCCGAGCGCACGACCTTGCCCCAGTGCATCGTCACGCGCTCGCGCTGCGGATCGTCCACGAGCACGCGCTTCACCGCGGAGGGGAAGGACGCACGCGCCTTCGATCCGTCTGGCAGCTCCAGCTCGAAGACCATCGGCGGCGCCGTCGGCAGCGGGCCCGATATGAGTCCGTTGTCCCAGCACCAGATCGGCGAGCCGTCACCGCTGCGGGCGAGGACGGAGGGCGTGACGCTCTTGGTCGGACCGTAGGTCATGACGGGAGGTAGGCCTTTCTTCGCTGCTCTGCTTGGAGCTTCCGGAGCTCGACGCGCAGGGCGCGCAGCCGCGCGCGGCGCAGCTTGCCCGCGGCGCGGCGCCGAAACTCCGCGGCGCTCTCACCGGTCCGGCGCCGGGTCGTGATGGTCGTCGTCCCCGGGCCGTCCTCGCGGATCGTCTCGCGTTCGCGCCGGGGCTTGCGGGAGTTGGTCACGGGGCAGATCCTGCCGCGCCGGCGGGGCCGCGTCTAGCCTTCTTCTTCGTCCGGGCGCGGCGCCGGTGCTCATCAGGAACGTCGGACGGGGACCTCGCCACCGTGTCCTCCCCGCCCGAACCTCGCGTCCTCATGACTCGCTCCGCGAGCAGCGCGAACGCCGCTTCGGCTTGGGCTGGAACGACGGCATTCCCGAGGCATTGAAGCCGGTCGGCACGGTCCACGAAGGCGGCAGGCCCATCAACGCCTCGACGAAGTACGGGTTGAGGACCGCCCTGGGCGATCCAGGCTTCCCATCCGGCTCGGTTTGCAGGACCTGGCGGCCAAGCGGCGGGGAATGATCCGGGCTCTGCGCGGGGTCCTCGGATTTCCAGTCGCGTGTCGTCGGAGTCGCCCAAGCCTTCGCCTGCCCCGTCAGCAGAAGTTCCCCAGAGCGCGCTCCGCTCCGGTGAGTCTGGCTGTCCTCGGCGATCTTCGCGTTCGGCGTCCCCCAGAACTCCACAGCCGTCCGTAGATCCAGTCCGCCGTCCCCGTGCAGCACCGAGGATCCGTGTAGATCTGCCTTCCTTGGCGTCGGCCACATCTTCGCGGCACCCTCTAGGTTCATCACCGGATTCTCGTGATCCCCGTTCGCATAGCAGTAGTCGCCCGTCGTGACCTTGGGCGTGGGCCAGGATGAAGAGCCGATCTCGTCGGTGCGGGGCTCCAACGTCGGACGCGGCGAGCACGCCCCACTCCGCATCGAACCCGAGCGCGGCAAGGTCGCCAAGGACGTCGGCGAACCCAAGCGAAAGGTGTCCTCGGACGTTCTCGAAGAATGCGAGGGGGGGGGCGACCTCCTCGAGGATTCGCCGGATCTCGGGCCAGAGGTGGCGCTCGTCGTTTGCGCCTTGTCGCTTCCCGGCTGCACTGAACGGCTGGCATGGGTACCCGCCAACGACGAGATCCACCGCTCCACGCCACGCGCGGCCGTCGAAGGATCGGAGATCGTTCCAGATAGGAGCGCGATCCAGCTCCGCTTCTTCCATCCGGGCCACGAGGACGGACGCGGCGAAAGAGTCCCGCTCGACGTAGCACACGGTTCGACACCATCGGGCCAGACCGAGATCGAGGCCGCCGATGCCGGAGCAGAGAGACAGGGAACGTAGAGCCACACGGCTACCCCTTGACCTTCCTCGCCTGGCGTTGGCGCTCGCCATCGCGGACCATCTTCTTGGCGGTCGCGACGGTCGCGCTGCTCTCGACCCAGTCGGTCTCGACCCCCTCGTGGTTCTTTCCGGTTGCGGGGCGCTGGCCGTTCTTCCGGCTCACGATCTCCCGGACCTTGTCCATCACGTCGAGCAGCGGCAGCCGGGCGATCAGCCCCTTGCGCCACTCCCGATCCTGGGCGACCGCCGCCTCCAGATGCATGATCGCGTTCGCCTGCGCGTCGCACCGCTTTTCCAGCTCGGCCACCCGCGTTAGCAGCTTCGCGTCGCCCCAGCTCCGACACAGCACGTCGGCGCGCTCCGCGACCACGGCGACGGCTTGCAGGCGATCGACGATCTCCGCGAACCTCTTCCTCAGCCGCGACGTCCCCGCGTACCGGGGCGCGCGGTCGTAGTCCTCCTCGCGCGTTCGTTCGACGTCGACCTCGACGGCGCGCAGGCGATCGAGAAGCCGCGAGTCGCACATGAATCCTCCGGCCTCCTCGAGCCCGGTCTCGACGCGCAGCCGGTAGACCGCGGACCGCGTCTCCGCCAGCGCCGATGCGATGCGTCTGTCGATCAGCGCGTCGACCTCGGCGCGTCGCTGCTCGGCGGTCCATCGTTTGATCTCGAGCCCGACGAACGGAAGCGGCTGCACGAGCAGCGTCCGGGCCTCGCGGTAGAGGCGCCAGCCGACCCAGGCATCGGCACGGTGGAAGTAGAAACGGAACTTCAGCACTTCAGGATCCTCCTAGCTCGACACGGGTCGCAGAGGGACGCGCACGGCGAATCGCCGGCGGCGCCCTCGCAGTCGGGATGGACGTCGCGCGCTGTTCGCGCGCACTGGGTCGCGGCGATGTCCTCGACGAATCGCCTCCACTCGGCGATATCCAACTCGTCTAGGACCGACCACTCGACGCTCGTCGTCGCGCGCAGCAGACGATCGACGACGACCTCGCCGCTTTCGAGCCGGCGTGTCGAGAAGTGCAGGTCGACCCTCGAGCGGCCCGGCGCCTGCTGCCGGACGAGGCGGATCTCGGGAACGCAGGACAGACCGCGCAGCGCCTCGGCCTGCTCGCATCGATCGCGCAGCCACTCCTGCGGGAGATCGCAGGCGAGCACTTCGACGGCCTCGGAGCGCCGCGAGTTCAGGCGAGGATCGCCGCGCTCCAGAATGGACCGCTCGCCGAGGATCTTCCCGACGACCTCGCCGACCAGCCGCGCCAGCGCGCGGTCGTTCTGCCCGCCGTCCAAGCCCCCGGGTTCCTTGTGCCACTCCTCGCGCTGGAGCTCGGCGAGGCGGGCGGAGAGTTCGGCGGGCGTCATAGGCCCGACCTCGCGGCGCACGGCGCGCACTTGAACGAGTCGCCGAGGGTCACCGAGCACGACGGCGTTCGATCGCACGGCATGGCGCCGAGCACCGCGCGGACCGCCTTCTCCGCGAGGGCGCGCGCGAGCGCCGAAACGATCTCGTCGCGCATCTCGACCGCCAGCCGGCGCAGCGCGCGGCGATCGGCCTCGCGCACGTATGCCTCGCCGGCGCCGCCCCAGCCTTCCTCGACCAGGAGCTCGGCGTAGCGGTCGGTCCACTCGTCCACCGTCCTCATCTCGGAAACTCCCGGACCCGCAGGTCCTCCGGCCACTCTCTCGGGTCGCCGCCCTTGCGGTCGCGTAAGGAGATCGACGTCATCGCCATCTTGTACGCTCCGTCGATCGCGCACGGAAAGTGTCCGTGCGTCGGATCGGGATCGACCTCGAACGGATTGGCGCCGAGCTGCTTCACGAAGCACGGCACCAGCGCGTCGCGGCATTGTCCGACGATCGATCGGACCCACGCGACGTCGCACGGCCGCGCGCCGGGCCCGCTCTCACCGCCGACGATGAGCCAGTCGATCTCGCGCCCATACTTGATGCAGACGCGGCCGCCCTCGCGGAACCCAACCTCTTCGGCCGTGTTCGACGCGATCGTCCCGGCGTGGCCGATCCACGCGCATTGGAACTCGATCGGACCCAGCAGCGGCTCCGCGCTCACGAACCGCACCGCGGCCGGCGTGTCGAGCAGGATCGGGATCCGCGCGTCCGCCGTCGCCTGGTCCTCGCAGGAGACCCCGAGCCAGACGTTCCTGGTCGGGAAGCATCCCTCCCACTGCTCCTCGACGCACCATCCGTTCTCCTCGATCAGCCGAATCCCGGCGTCGGAGATGTGCTTCGTCCGCCGACGTCGCGACTCCGCCCACGCGCGCATCCGCTCCGCGCGCTTCGTCAGAACCTGGAACGTGTGCTGCCGCGCGAGCGCCATCACGGCGAACACCTGGTCGATCTGATCGTCGGTAACCCACTCGCCGAACAGGTCCGTCATCGAGCAGACGAACACGCGGCGCGGCTTCCTCCACTTGAGCGGCTGCGCGAGGATCGACTCGTCGATGTAGTGCTCGGAGAGGCCGCGCTTGTCTCGCGCGTAGGGTAGGCCCGTCCCGCCGTTCGGCAGGCGTCGGCCGTTGAACGTCTCGGCGTAGCACGAGGCGCAGCCGGCGCTGACCTTCTCGCAGTGCCAGCCGACCTTGCCGTCGTCGAGCCGCCGCGCGCGTAGCGGCGTCCACGTGGCGTCGGTCCAGGCGATCGAGGTAGAGACACTCATCGCGCGACCTCCTCCGTCGCCCGCACGACGCGCCCGCCGCGGATCTCCTCGACGGCGGCCGTCGCCGCGCCCGCCTCGATCGCCTTCTCCTCCGCGAGCGCGACGTGCTCGAGCCGAGCCCCGAGGGCGCGCGCGGCGGCGCGCGTCGTCAGCCCGCCCGGAGTCGCGCGCAGGAGCAGGACGTACGCGCGGCTCAGACCGCCCAGGTAGACGTCGAGCTTCATCCGGGGCTTCGGCTCAGCCGGCGCGCGCGGCCCGTCGAGGGGGCAGCCAGGCGGCGGCCGGTACGCGCGCGCTGCCGCGACGACGTGCTCGTTCGCGACGATCGTGGCCGCGAGGCCGCGCGGTGATCGGTTCACCGCGAGGCCGGACGCCAGGCCGGCGGGCAGCGCGCGCAGAAGCCCGGCGCTGATGTTCGCGTTCAGCGGGACCGACCGCGGGCGGAAGGCGACGGGCCCCAGCGCCCTCTTTGGCGGTCCCTCGCGCGCGAGGCGCGCGACGACCTCGGCCGTCGCCCGCTCGACCGCGCTGCGCTCGCCGTTCACGTACGCGCACCGCCGGCGGGACGCCGGGTACCAATTCACGACGCGGCCGCGGCCGACGCGCACCTGGAGGTGCCCGTTGCCGCGGTCGGTCGGCTCGAGCCCCAGGCGACGGAGATCCTCCGCCGCCTGGAGCACAGCCTGGTTCGTCGACGTCGGCACGGTCGCCCTACTCTTCGCCCTCGAGCACCGGCTCGCCCTGGAACACCGCAACGCCAGGCAGCGCCGCCGTCAGGATCGCGTGGATCTCTGCCTGGGCCGCGCTGACGGCCTCCTCGATCGCGTCCGCGTAAGGCCGCAGGGCGACCTTCTGCGCGTGGACGTCGAGGTAGACGCCGCAGGGGACCGCCGGCGCGATGTGGCGCAGGCCGTCGACCTGGTAGATCGGCGCGTTCGCAACGAACATCTCGGGTATGTCGGCCGCCTGCTGGACGATCGCCTCGACCGATCGGCCGAGGCTCTCCCGCCCGTGCTCGGTCGTCGCCCCGCCGGCCTCGGTCCGCTTGAAGTCGACGCGCCGCAGCGCCGCGACGAGCGCGTCGGCGCCGACCGCCTGCAGGTCGAACCGCAGAAGCCGGATCGCCTCGGGCACGAACATCCCGGTCGGCTCGCGGCGCAGCTTGCGCAGCGTTGCGAATCGATCCGTCTCGTGGGTCGGCATGAACGCGACCTCCGTTCGCTTCGCGCGGTCGAGCACGACCCGCACGCCCTGGCTCCCTAGGCCGCCGCCGTGGAACACCTCCGGCGCCGTGCAGATGGCCTTGTCCTTCACGAGCGCGATCAGGTCGCCGAGCGACCGGATCACGTAGAACCGGCCGCGCGCCGGCTTCTCCTTCAGATCGACCGCCGTCCCGCTGCGCAGAGCGACGTGGTTCGGGAACCCGGGGACCTCGTGCACCTGGACGTCGTTCGCCTTGTTCGCCAGCGCGACGAGCCTGTCTAGGAAGTCAGCGAGCATCGCCCACCGCCTTCCTCGGGCCTTCCTTCTCGTCGAGCGTGAGCTGCCGCGCGTCGTCGGGCGATAGCTCGTTGAGGTAGAGCCCGCCGCGCTTCGAGATTGCGTTGTAGACGCGCGTCTTGCGGTCGGGGATCGTCTCCTTGATCACGAACTGCAGGTCGCAGCTCTCCATCTCGCCGTCCGGCGCCACGCTCGGGACGATCGTCGCCGTGAGCGTGATCTTCCGAGCCTCCTTCAGCGCGGGGCGGTCCTTGCAATCCGCCTCGCACCGCTTGATCGCCTCATCGAACGCCACGCCGATCCGACCCTCGTCGATCTTGGCGAGCGCTGCTACTCCGAACTTCTCCAGGGCCATGCTTGCTGCGTTCCTTTCTCTACCGGGTTGCTAGGGGTGGCCGCGGTACAGCCCGCGGTCGTCTGCGAAGTTTCGAACGTTGGTCGCGTGTATCCCGTCGCTGGCGTGCTCCAGCGGGCCATCGCCGCGAATGATCGCCAGCGGCTCGCGGCACCACCAGGCCTCCCGCGCCAGCGCGCGCACGACGTCGCCGATCGCGGCGCCGTCTGCGGTCGCAGCGCGGATCGCCTCGAGCGGGTCCGGCGCACGCGCGATCGCGCGGAGCTTCGCGATCGACACATGAGCAATGTCGTCGCTCATGGTTTCCTCGGTGCCGGCGCAAGTTCGGCGACGAAGGACTCGAGGCGCTCGCGCGTCCACTCTCCGCCGTCGCGCGGGTCGACCGGGTAGATGGCCGTAAACGGCGCATCGATCAATGGGATCTTCGTTCTGCGAACTCGATCGATCCATTCTCCGGCCGTCTCGCACGGCACGTGCTTGAACCCGTGGCCGTGCTTCGGCTGCGCGGGCGGCTCTCCATCCGCATCATCCCCACCGAGACGCAGCCCCTGGATCGGCTTCGGGTCGGGCACGCGAAACGGCTTCGGCGGCACGGATGCACCTGGCCGCAGGACTCCGTCGAGCGTCTTGCGCCGCTCCTCGCCGGCGACGGCCATCGCCTTCGTCGCGAGCAGCTCCGCGCGCATCGGGTCGCCGATCGAGACCGCAGCGATGAACGCCTCGACGCGGCCCTCGCGGCGAAATGTCGCGCCGAAGGCGAGCACGACGTCGGGCACGGCGAAGTTGTCGCGCGCGTCGCGCACGCGCTTCACGAAGAGGTCGAGCGCAGCCTTCGCGTCGCCCCAGCTCGCGTACGGCTCGAGCGGGTCCTTGCCGAGTCGCTCGACGCGGCTCGGCTCGGTCGTCGCGAATCCTTGCGGCGTGTACTTCATGCGGCAGTCCTCGGTCGTTCGCCGGCTCCCGTCGCAGTCCTCGTCTAGCTCGCTCATCTCTGCCACGGAACGCTCCTTCCTCCGCTGGGGGACAGTAGCGTGAGCGACCGGCGCGCACGCGTCATCCCGACGTAGAACACTCGCCGCACCGCGTCGCGGTGCTCGCCTCCCCGCACCCACTCGTCGGCGCCCGACGTCGACAGCTCTGGCGAGAGCAGGACGTGCGTCGCCTCCGCGCCCTTCGTCGAGTGCACCGTCCCGGTCACGATCCGCGGCTCGTCGACGAGCGCGCGGGCGCCGCGCTTCTCGCAGACCGCGAGCGCGTACTCCAGGCGCGCGCGCCAGCTCTCCAGGAGACGATCCCCGAGCCAGCGCCAGGGCGCCGGGCTCATCATCGCCTCGCGCAGGGATCCGAGCGCAGCCGGCTCCAGGATCGCCTCGAGGTCCGTCGACGTCGCCGGGAGCGGGTTTGCCAGCTTCGCGTCGTCGCGCGCTCGGGCCTGCAGGTGCTTCTTGCCCCCCTTGCGTAGCGCGCCCTCGGCCTCGACGGGCTCGAGGAACCGGAGGAGCTCCGGGAAGGTCCAAACCCGCACCCGGGACGGGTCGGTTCCGCCGAGCAGGTCGGGCCTCATCGGGCGGATCATCGAGACCAACCGATCGGCGCCGCCGCGCAACGGGTTCCAGGCTCCATTTTTCGTGCGCCACGGGTTCCAGAACGGCGCCCCCCGCGCGCGCAGCGAGCGGATCGTCGCCTGCAGCATGTAGGCGCAGCTCGCGAGGACCATCGCCGTGTCGCCGTTCTCGGTCCGGCGCTCCAGCTCGTCGGCCACCCATTCGCCGTCGCCCAGGCCGCGCGAGAGGTAGCCGCCGCCGTTCATCGTCACGAGCTCGCCGTCGTCGTCGCGCGCGTGGTACTCGAAGTCGACCTCGGTCTCGCAGCGCCTGATCCAGGCGAGCGAGGCGTCCCGAACGACGCGGGGGACGCGGTAGCTCTGCGCGAGCACGCGCCAATCCTTCTCATCGATCGCGGGCTCGAGGAACCCGCGCGGCGCCGAGCCTCGCCACGAGTAAAGGCAGTTATGCGTGACGATCCCGTCGGCGACGTAGGTCACGTCGCGCTCGACCTCGAGCGAGTAGACCGGCCCTTCGAACTCATCCTCGATCTCGATCGATACGGGCAGCCACCGAACATCGCGACCGTTCGGCCACGTGACCGGGACGCACATCAGCTCTTCGATCAGGTTGCACGCCCTGACTCGAAAGATGGTGTTTCGGCCCTTCGGCCTAGGATTCGAGATCAGCGGCCATGCGACCTCGCGCCCATGGCGCTTCAGGCATTCCTTCGCTCTGACCGTCAGGTCAATCTCAGCGAGCGCTCCGAAGACGCGTTCGATCGACTCGCGAGTCATGTGCCCCCGCGTCGATTCTGGACGCGGCTCGAAGCAAATGGTCGGCAGGCCGTACCTGGCGGCTACAGCCGATTCGATTTCGGACGCTCGAGCTCGCGAGTCGACGACCTCCAAGACCCAGATCGCGTCGGCTTTTTCTAGTCGCGCGCGCATCCAGAGGTGGAGGCCGCCGTCTGCGTTGAAGACCTGACACCAGCCGACTCGCCAGCGATCGCCGCGGCGCATGAGATACACGCAGCATCGGCCCTTCCTGCGAGCGTCCGGATTCCACCGAGCCACCCAGACGTGATCCGGAGTGCACTCCGTCGACGACAGGCCCACGGTCACGCGCAGCATCTCTCCCTCGTAGTGTCGTCGGGCGACATTGAATCGTCTCCCGGAGCTCGCGCGCGTGCTCCGCCCACGGCCGCAGATCGTCCCTTCGCGCGAGTCGAAGGATTGGACGCGGTGTTTCTTGGGGTCGAGAAACTCGATCGGGACGGGCCCGGCCCCAACGACGTCAACCATCGTCCCGGCCGGCTGGCACTGCGCCGGGTCGCCCACTAGGACGATCCCATCCATCTCCTCGGCCCATTGTCGAACGAGAGCGAGTTCGAGCGGGGACCAGTCCTGCGTCTCGTCGAAGTACCCGGCGCTCGGCGAGCCGGCCGGCGAGACGCCGTCGCGTAGGCAGAGCTCCAGCAGGTCGGTGAAGTCGAGCAGCCCAGCCTCGCTCTTCCAGTCGCCCCACGCGGCGGCGAAGGCGCCGACGTCCTCCGGCCAGGCCTCTGGCGGGACCCTCCGCTGCCGGAGGTTTTCCATGCGCTCGACGCGCTCGTCCCCCGGAGCGCCCTTGCGCGGGTCGACTGCGGCAGGCGCCTCGTCCGCCGAGTCGCGGGCCCCGGAGAGCGCCCAGTGGGGGTGGGCCTGGTTCCACTCGGCGAGCTGGTCCGCGACGAGCCTGGGGCGCCCCAGGGCGCGCCAGCAGAGCGCGTGCAGCGTCCCGACGTTCTCCTCGACGAGGCCGCCGAGGTCCCGCCCGGCGACCTCCCGGGCGGCCGCCCGGGTCAGCGACGCGACCACCACGCCGCTCGGTCCGAACTTGTCCACGCCCAGCCGGACCTGCTTCGAGAGATACGTCGTCTTCCCCGTTCCGTCGTCAAGGCGGCCCGACGACGCGGTATTCCTTGAGCGTCATCGGGCCGCCGTCTTTCCGCGCGGTTCGAGCCGCTCCGGATGCCTACTCGGGACGCCGAAGATGGCTACGCGAAGTAGCGAGTTGGATACGAGATTCGCGCCCCCGCGCGCGACGCGTAGCCATATGGTTACTAGGCTACCAGCTTCCGTCGACGTAAGTCCGCCTAGAATATAGAGTTTCGCCACGTAGTTACTTTCCGACCTCTGAGGGCTCCTCTGCGCTCTCGCGCGCACGGATAGGCGCGCGCGTGCGCGCGCGCGCGCGTTCCATATATGCGGCGGCGAAATCGACCCCTCCGACGCGCCAGACCGAGTACGACGTCATGCTCCCGTCGCGGGCCGCACTGGTCTTGCTCGGCGTCGCGCCGTACGTCCGGAGCCTCTGGGCCAGCGCCTTGCGCCCGAGCCGTTCCCCTCCGTGGAACGTGACCCAGCTCTGGAGCTCGGCGAGGAACAGGTAGACCCCAGTCTCGTCGGCCCACGGCCGGCGGGAGGCGACTGCGGCCTTCTTGTCGAGCGCCGGGGGGTTGTCCGCCAGGAAGGAACCGACCCACTCCTCAACCACGGCCTCGATCGTCGAGTCGCTCCCCAGGTCTCGGTCCTCGCAGGCCCGCAGGATCGCCTGGGCGATCGGACCCCACTCGTGCCCCTTGAACTGCCGGATCACCGCGAGGGACACGGCCGCCACGCGCGAGCGAAATCGCGACGGGAGGAGGATCGAGTCGACGTCGCCGAGGTCGATCTTCCCCTCGGGGAGCTCCAGCCGGAACGCCGGGGGGTCCCCGAGGTAGCGGATCACGCGCAGAACCTTGAACCCGAGCAGCTTCGACAGGTCGACGTTCAGTCGGGCCCGCTCCTCCTCGACGGCCTGGGGCGTCGTCGGCTTCGGCTCCGAGACGACGTCGACGAGGCGCTCGTGGGCCTCGAGCCCGTCGACTCCGACGCGCGCGAGCGCGAGCCGATTCTCGTAGTAGTCGACCCGGAGCTTGTCCGGCAGGAGGTGCATCCGCCGGTGCGCGATCAGGAGGTCGACCGTGTCCTGCGGCGACCAGCCGGCGCGGGACGCCATCGTCGCGAGGGCCAGGTCGTACTCGGACTGGCTCGGGAAGTCGGGCCGCTGCCGGGCCCATGTGCGGGCGAAGCGCGCGTCCATCGAGCGCAGCGTCTCTACCTTCGCGAGCGGCGGCTCGGCGTCGGGCCGGAGCACGAAGCGGTGCTTCGGCGACTCGCCCGCAGCCGGCCGGGCCGGCGCCTCCTCCGCCTGCCACTCCTCGAAGTCGCTCGGGTTGAACTCGAGCGCCTCGGAGGCGTCGAGCCGGACCTTCTCGCCGTACTTGTGCGACGTCGTTCCCGGCGGCCTCAGCACGCGCGCGAGGTCCGCGGTCGGGTCGACCGTGAACCCCGACTGCCGCGCGATCTCTCGCTGCCATCCCTCGACGAGCCGACGAGCTCGCGCGCGCTCGGCGTCGTCCTCGAGGACCCACGGCTCCTTGAACCGCCACCAGGCGTGTATCCCGCCGCCGGTGAAGATTCGCCACGTCGGCCGAAGGGGGAGTAGGTCGAGCGCGCGATGGATCGCGGCCACGCTCTTCGGCAGCCCTGTCTTCTTTCGGCCGGGGCCGTCGACGTCGAGGTCGCACCACGCGCCCCCGATCGCGCGGGCCGTCGTCGCGAAGCCGCGAACGACGGTCAGGCTGATCCCGTTGTGGTGCCCGTGCTTCTCGTCCGAGCGCCGGATCGCCTCCTCGAGCGCGGCCTCGGGGTCCTGCAGCGCGACGCCGAAGTAGACGTCACCGTGCGGGTCGAGCGCGGCGCAGACCCCGGAGGCCTGCGCCGCGCTCTCGCACCACGTCGATCGCTTCGCCGACCACACCACGATCCGCGAGCGCGGACCGACGGCGTCGGCGAAGAGGGATCCCAGGAAGGCGAGCGAGTCCACAGTGCGGTGCCGGCGGGAGGGCCGGCTCGCTAGTCGCCGATCACCAGGTCGTCCAGGTTCGTGACGGATGCAGCCGTGGGCGTCCCCTCGACGACGCGCACGTCCTCGGGACGCAGCGAGACCACGCGGCCCGTCGCGGCCTCGAGCGACCGCTTGAGCTCCGCGACGCGCTTCGCCGCGTCCGGCGCCAGGTCGCCGACGAACTCGAACACGATCTGCGAGTAGTCCTTGCCTGCGGCGTTCGTAACCTTCTGCAGCTTGAGCCGCGTCACGACGGCGTGGTAGACGCGGCCCGAGTCGATCAGGTCGAGCTGGTATCGCGTGAGGTTCTTGAGGCTCGCCGCCGGCACGTTCAGGTGGATCGGCAGGCGCGAGGACGGTCGGAACAGGAAGATACGCGCGACCTGGTTGCAGTCCTGGCCCTTCCCCCCCTTGCGGTCGCTGCGGAACTGTGACCATCGGCACGACGCGCACTCGTGGCGCCCGGGCGTGTTCTGGTCGAGCGACGGGTCGCCGAAGCCGATGAGCCCGTCGTGCGATTCGCAGTTCGGCGGCTGCTTGTCGCCGGCCCCGACCTCGTCGCGCCACCAGGCGCGCTGCCGACCCTTCACGAGCGCGAGCACTCCCTCGATCCCCTTCGGGTTTTCCTCGCCGGTGAGCGTGTTGATCGACCACACGGTCGCGCCGCCGGCGGGGACGCGAAGCTGCGTCAGGTTCCAGACGGTGGCGCCCTGGTTCTCGAACGCGTCGGCGAGCGCTTCGACGAGCCCGTCGGTCTTCGTGACCGCGTAGGCGTCCGCGGGGATCACCGCGAGCGCTTTGTTTTCTTCTGTCATGACTTCTCTCCTAGGGGTTTCTCAGGGTCCTCGCGGCGCGGCGGGACGTCGACTCGACGTCCTTGTCCTTGCGCACGCGCAGGTCGATTTCCTCCCGCGGCTCGAACGCGCGCAGGAGGGGTTCGGGCAGGGCGCCGCCGTCCGCGAGGCGCTCGCGGCACCAGGCGCCGAGCGTCTGCGAGTTGTAGTTCGGCTTGACCATGAACTTTGTGTCCTCGCTCGCGAGCAGCGCTTCGATCGCGTCCTCGGACTGGACGCCCTCGAGCCGCTTCATGTTCACGATGTGGTGCGGGTAGACCGTCACGCGCTCGCCGTCGACGTACAGGGGCACGTTCGGGACTCCGCACTCCGCGATGATCGGGAGCAAGGCCTGGCCGAGGTACTCGTGCTCGAGCTTCCGCCGCTTCAGCTCCTCCTCGGCCGCGTCGATCGCGCGGCGCTCGCGCACGAAGGCGCGCAGCCGGTCGAGCGGCAGGCCGGGAACGACCGGATCAGAAGGGGGAGGCGTCGAGGTCGTCGGTTCCGTCGTCATCGGGATCTCCGTTCTTCAGCAGCTTTAGGACGCCGTCGATCACGTCCTTCTTCTCGTTCAGCATCGAGTAGATCCGGCCGTCGATCGTCCCGCGGGCGACGAGCTCGTAGTAGCCGACCGGTCGCTTCTGGTCCGGGCCGTGCACGCGCTCCATCGCCTGCTGGTAGTCGCCGAGCGAGTACCCGACCGAGTAGCACATCATGTAGCGCGCGCGGGTGAGGTCGATCCCGATCCCGCCGCTCTGGATCTGCACGGCTAGGACCTGCGCGCCGCCCTCGCGCCACGCCTCTAGCTCGTTGCGCCGGCCCGAGAGTTCGAGAGACCGCGCGGCGGCCGCCGCGCCGGGCGCTCGAGGATCCCCATCCGCGTCGTCCGTCGACGTTTTGGCCGCCGCGCGGTGGACCGCGTCGAGGTCGTGCAGGAAGCGGCAGACGACGACGCACGGCTCGCCGCCGAGGCCCTCGATCCACTCCGCGAGCGCGTCCTGCTTCGCCGTGTCGATCGTCTCCGTCCGCGTCGTCGCGCCCTCGTCGATCGGGGCGGCGCCGCCCGTGATCTGCTGGAGGCGGAGAACGAGCACGGCCGCGTTCTTCGACGTGATCGTGCCGCTCCTCACGCTCGCGAGCATGTCTCGGCGCAGGTCGCGGTAGGCGCGCTTCGCCTCGGGCCCGAGCTCGACGACGAGCCGCTGCCGCGTCGACGGCGTGAGGTCGAGCACCTCGCGCGGTACCTTGTAGGTGTGCGGCGCGATCCGCGCGGCGAGCTCGTCGAGGTTCTTCCAGCCGACGATCTCGACGGACCGCTCCTGGATCATCGGGGACGGGCACCGGCAGTAGTCCGCGCGCCGCTTGCATCGCCCGCAGACGCGGATCTTCTTCCCGCCCATCTCGCAATGCCGGTTCTTGAACGCTACGAACGACCAGCCGAGCACCGAGCGATCGACGAAGCCGTACTGCCCCCAGGCGTCGAGCGGCGAGTGCGGCATCACGGTGCCCGTCATGGCGAGCCGACGTGGGACGGCGAGCGTGACCTCGCGCACGAACTTCCCGGCGCGCCCGGTCGGGCTCTTGATCCGCTGGCTCTCGTCGCAGATCACGCGGTCCCACGGAGTCCCCGCGAGGAGTGCGGAGAGGCCCGGGCGCCAGCACGAGTCGTAGTTGACGAACGCGAGCGTCGGCCGACCGTCGGGGCGCTCGAGCGCGCGGCGCAGCTCCTCGGCGCGCCTTGCGACGGGGCCCTCGTGCGCGAGCAGGACGCGCGTCGGCTCGGGCGCGTAGCGCGCGACCTGCGCGCGCCAGACCGGCCCGACGATCTTCGGCCCGAGGACGAGCGTCAGCCGGTTCTTCTCCGCGGCGCCGACCTCGATCGCCGAGCGCGTCTTGCCGGTTCGCATCCACGCGTCCCACATGCACCGCCGGCGATCTACCGCGAAGTCGATCATCCCGCGCTGGTGGGGCCAGAGCGGCGGCGGGGCGACCGGCGCGGCGACGTCCATCAGTTCTCCTCGGGTGCGCGGCGCATGGCGGCCTCGACGTACTCGACCGGGCGCGCGTAGCCGCGCTGCGCCGGCGGCACGTGCGCGAGCACGAGTTCCATCGCAGCCGGGACCGCGTGCGCGGGGAAGCGCCGGGCCGCGCCCGGGCAGCCCGTGACCTCGCCGAGGCCGGCGACGTAGCGCCGGCAGCAGCCGCGCGAGCACGCGACGCGGATCAGGAAGACGGAGCACGGCGGGAGGACGTTCACGTGACCCTCGCCTCGCGCCGGAGCGCGGCGTCCGAGCACCGCAGGGCGCGGGCGATCGCCGCGACCGTTCGGGGCGGCGGGACCGCTTCGCCCCGTTCCCACGCGGAGATCGAGGACTTGCTGGCGCCGACCTTCGCCGCCAGGTCTTTCAGGCCGAGGCCCGCCGCCTGGCGCCGGAGGCGCGCGGCGTTCCCGTTCCAGGCGTCCTTCATGGGATCGGGAATCTACCCGCGCCGCTGGAACATTTCCAGCGCCCCAGCGCCCGATCTTCCCGCCGTCGGGAAGGATCGCCGTAAGTCTAGGCCCGTCCTAGGCCGCCGTTCGTCCGCTGGAATTTTTCCAGAAACCCGTGTACGGCGGCGGCGTTTCCTGCGAAGGTGTCCCCGGGCAAGAGCGGGCCGGAAGCCCGCGAGGCCAGACGAGGGTTCAGATGAGCACGACGAAGACGAAGACGACGAGGGGGACGAAGAAGGCGACCGCGGAACGCTGCGACGTGTTGGTTCGGCGGATCTCGCAAAGGCAAGCCGAAGAAGGTTGCCCGCCCGGCTGGTACGCCGAGGTGGTGACGACCAAGAGTACCGTCCACGTCGGAATGGGATACGACCGCTGGTCGCGCGACCGTGCGATCCTCGGCGCGATGAACGACGTGCTGGATTACGCGAACGAGAGCGGGCGGCTCTTCCGGGTGGCTCTGTAGCCATGGGCGCTTTTCGACCAGACGGCGTCTACGTCGAACACCCCGACTGTGTCGCGCAGCCGCCGCTCGCTCTCGCCGGGGCACTATCCGGCGACGCCCTCGTGGCGCACGTCGCTAAGGCGATGGGCGAAATCGACGAGACGGCCACGGGCGTCGTGTTCCCGCGCGACGCCGAGGACCCGTCCGACGCCACCTGCCCCTGGTGCGGCGGTTTGCTGCGCCACGGCGCGCGGTGCTACTGCCGGAGGGAACGATGAAACCCAATCGCCACGGCCTCGACGCGAACCTCGTCATGAACCTGGCGTCGAAGCTCGGGATCGAGCTCGGGCGATCCGACGCGGCGCTCGAGAACCGCCCGACCTTCGAGCAGGAGGAGGCCGCGCGCGCGGAGCTCGGGCTCGCGTTCGGCGCGGTCGTCGCGGAGACGGCCGCGTGGAACGTGCTCGGCGCCGGGCCGTTCCGTTCCGGCTACGCGCTCGGCAAGATGGACTGCGCAGGCGCGCGGCGCCGATGCGAGATCAAGCGCGCTCTCGCGCGCGGAGAAACGACCCGATGAAGCACCCGCCCGTCCTGATGCGCGACCATTGCCCCTTCGCGGGCTGCTCGCTGCCCGTACCGCACGAGCACCTAGTCTGCCAGAAGTGCGGCGCCGTTTGCCACGGCAACTACTTCTGCCAGGAGTGCAAGGCGCAGCGCGAGAGCGACCTAGAACTGCACGTCATCGCGAAGGAGGTCGCCGATGCGCGCCGCTGATCTGAACGGACCTGAGCGCGCGCTCGCCCTCGGCGCCGCCGCGATCTTCGCGGCCGCGATCGTCGTCGCGATCGCGTGGCCGCTCGTCGAATGGCTCGTCCGCGCGCGAAAGGCGCTGGGATGAACCGAGCAACCGCACAGGGGCGTCGAGCCGCCCGGAGAGGACCGTCCGTGAGCCCGACCAATCTCTCGCGGCCTCCCCGATCCGGCCCGGCGCCCCTCCCAGAACGAGCCTCGTCCCGTGGTGCGCGGGGAGATCCCGCGACGCTTCTACGGAGTCATGAATCAGGCCGAGGCTCGGCCGAGCAGGCGTCGGCGCATGGTGCGCGAGGAGACCTCGCGACGGAAGGATCTCCGGGTACACACTCTCCCGGCTATTCGACCGATGAAACACGCCGACGCCAGCACCCACTACCCGCAACCCAGGAAGGACCGCAAACCGTGACCACGAAGATCGAACGACCGAAGAAGTCCCCCGAGCAGCGCGCCGCCGAGAAGGAAGCCGAGGCGAAGCGCATCCGCGATCAGGCCGCCGAGCGCGCGGCGCGCGCGACCGACGAACTCGCCGCGCTGTGCGCCAAGGCGCGACCGACGCTCGAGCGCGTGTACGGCGAGTCCGAGGAGCGCGACCTGGCCTCGACCGCCGAGCTGCAGTCCATCCGCGAGACGATCACCACGCTCGAGCTGATCATCCGGCGCATCGCCGGGACGCAGCCGAAGTAACGCGACTGGCCGCCCGGGAATAGGGGTCGCGAGCAACGCGACCTGAACCCCGAGGGCGAGAGCACGGGACCGTCTCACAGCCGCGCCCAGCTCCGCCGCGCGCGCCCCGACCGACCCGGGCGGCCTTCCCTTCCATCCCTACCCGTGACCGCCGCAGGAGAACGAACCGTGAACGCCGAAGCAGAAACGATCGAGATCGAGAACACCGGGCCCATCCAGCGCCTCGCCATCCGCCTCAAGCCGGGCGGGGGCGTCACCGTACTCAAGGGCCCGAACGCAGCGGGCAAGACGACGAGCGTCGACGCCGTGCGCGCCCTGGTCGGCGCGAAGGTAGACCTTGCGCCGCGCGACGGCACGCTCGAGGGCCGTGTCTCCGGTCTCGGCGCGCGGCTGACGATCGGCCACAAGGTCATTCGGCAGGGCGAGGTCGAGGTAGCGCACCTCGAGCACGACCTCGACCCGAGCGTGATCCCGGAGCCGGGGATCAAGGACCCGGAGGCGGCCGACATGGAGCGCGCCAAGTTCCTCTGCCGCGTCGGCGGCGTGGATGCCTCGCTCGACCTCTTCTCCGAGGTCCTCGGCCGCGCGCGCGTCGAGGCGGTAGCCGGGCTCGCGAGCGGGCCCAAGACGCGCGGCGTGGAGTCGGTGCCCGAGATGCAGAAGTGGCTCAAGCGCGACTTCGAGCTAGCGGCGCGCAACGAGGAGAAGCAGGCCGACGGGCTGCGCGGGATGGTCGCCGGGCTGACCGCCGCGTCGGACGGCGTTCCGCTAGACGACCCGAGCGACGAGCGCGAACTGGCGGCCGCGGCCGAGGCGTCCGTGCGCGAGCTGGCCGCGCGGGAGGAGCGTGAGCGCGAGGCCCGCCGGGCCGTCGAGGCGCGGGCCGCGGCGGAGAAGGTCCTGGCGACCACGGAGGAGCCAGAGAGCGCGGAGGCGATCGAGGGCGCGATCCTGGAGGCCGACGCCGCGTTCGCTGCGGCGCAGGTCGCTCTCGACGTCGCGAACCGGGGCGAGACCCCGGAGGTCAAGAACGCGGCGATGGCCTCGGCCGCGGCTATCGACGCGCACGAGCTGGCGAAGGGCGAGGTAGAGGCTGCCCGGGCCGCGGTGGTGCTTGCCGAGTCCCGGGCCGAGGAAGCGCGGCGCCGACGCCTTGAGGCGACGGGGGCGGTCGACTCGGCGCTCGCCGCCGCGCGGCGGGAGGCGAGCGCGGTCCTGTCCGCGGCGCGCGAGCGCGCGAGCGCTGCCCGCGGGCGGGCGGAGGACGCGGCGCGGCTAGAGCGGCTGCGCGACGCGGCCCGCCTGGCGCTTGAGGGAACGGCGGGGGCGGCCGATCCGGCTCGCGCGGCCGCCGACGTCCGCGCGCAGGTCGCCGTGGTGGAGGCCGCGCGCAAGGCGCAGGAGCACGGCGCCGTCGTCCGGCGCGCGAAGGAGAAGGCCGAGGAGGCCGCGGGCGTCCTTCGCCGGGTGCAGGCGCACCTCGACGAGGCGGGCGAGCTGCGCGCCTGCGCGGCCGGGTGCGAGGAGGTCGTCGCGCGCGCGATCGGACGCGCCTCGCCGGCCGGGATCCGAATGGTCGCCGGGCGGCTCGTGCTCGAGACCAAGCGCGGGGAGACGTACCTCTCCGATCTTTCGACCGGCGAGCTCTGGCGGATCGCGCTCCCCGCGGTGATCGCGCACGTCGGCCGCGGCGGGATCGTCGCGGTGCGGCAGGAGGCGTGGGAGGCGCTCGACCCCGAGGGGCGCGACTACGTCGACCGCGAGGCCGCGGCGGCCGGCGTCCACGTGCTGACCGGCGAGGCGACCGGCGGCGAGCTTCGCAGCGAGGCGCACGTCGCGGCGGGTGTGGCGTGAGGCCCGCGGCCAGCGAGCGTTCGGCCTCCGGACGGGCCAAGGCGAGCGCGCCTCCCGACGATGCCGCCGAGAGGGCGTACGAGGAGATCCTCAAACGCGCCGAGCTGTTCGGCCTAGTCGTCCAGGCGTACGGCGGCGTCGCGACGATCGCGATCCCGCGCGAGCAGCGCAGCGCCGGTATCCGCGCGCGGGTCCTCGAGGCGCACGTCATGGTCGAAACGAAGGCGGTGCTGCGTTGAGAACGATCTGGAAGTACCCGCTCGGGATCCTCGACTCGCAGATTATCGATGTGCCCCGCGTCGCTTCGCCGCTCGGCGTCCAGAACCAGCCCGTCGGGGGGCGCGACCAGCTCGTTCTCTGGATGCTGGTCGAGGACGAGGCGCCGAAGATCACCGTCGAGGTCGTGGTGCGCGGGACGGGCCACGAGGCGCTCGGCCTCTTCCGAAGCGAGTACGTCGGCACGGCGCAGACGCACGGCGGGGCGTTCGCCTGGCACGTTTTCCTGCCGCGTCTCCCTGGCGCCGGATCGCTGGAGCTGCCGTGATCGTTTTCGGGATCGACCCCGGCGTCCGTGGCGCGCTCGTCGCGCTCGCTCCTTACTACCAGCTCGTCTCGGCCGTCGAGCTTCCGATCGTCGGCGGGGCCAAGCGCCGCCGGCTCGACGCGGTCGCGTTCTCGAGGCTGTTCGACGTGCGGCCGGCCGGGTCGGTGGCGTTCGTCGAGAAGCAGATCGCGATGCCCGGCCGCGGCGCGATGGACGGCATGACGAGCGGGATCCTCTACGGCGCGATCTGCGCCGTCGTGGAGCTCCTCGGCCTCCCGCTCGTCGAGGTCTCGGCGCAGGAGTGGCAGGCGTCTATGGGCGGACTGCCGTCGCGCCCCTCGTCCGTCCGCAAGCCGACGCAGCCCTCGCTCGACCCGCTGATCCACGCCGAGCACGAACGGAACCGGCGCGAGAAGTCGCGCGTGCTCGCCGCGCACCGCAAGAACCTCAAGCTCGAGGTCGCCCGCCGCGCCGTGTCCGAATGCCCGGCGCTGCGCGGCGCGACGTACGTCGGCGGGGCGCTGCACGACGGGATCGCCGACGCCTACTGGATCGCCCGGCACGGCGTTCGAGGCCGGGATGTTTCGGGCCCCGCCGTGAGCGCTACCGGGGAGGAGCGCTCCGCGCTCAGCGGCGCGTCGTAGCGAGCCGCGTCGCCGCGACGACCCCCCGGAGGAACCGCTCAGCGGCCTCGCGGTGCTCGCGCTCGTCCCACCAGTGGCTGACCCCCGAGGGGTGCGGGACCATCGCCGCGAGGAACCGCTCCCGGGCCGCCCAAGAGGGCGCCGGTTCGCGCGCCGGCCAGGAGTCGAGCGTCCGGCGCAGGAGGTCCCCGGACGCGCGGCAGCGCACCTCGCGGCGGCAGACGAACCGCCACTCGAAAAGCGCCCGCCGGCCGTCGCGCCCGCTCCCGCCGAGCCGGAACGCGTCGGCGACGCCGCGCCCGAGCAGGACGCCCCGCCGGCCGACGAGCGCGGGGAAGAGCTCCCAGGCCGCGAGGCGGGCCCTGGCGAGCACGAACGCGTCGCTCTGGCTAGACCCCTTCCCGGGGTACTCCGGCAGGAGGTTGAGCCGCTCGAACCAGGCCTCGTACTCGCCCGGGAACCCCAGCCCGGCGAGCTCCGCCAGGCGACGCCCGGACGGCCCCATGATCGGCCGGGCCGGGCCCGACGAACGGCCGGGCGCCTGGCCCACCAGGACGAGCCGGGTCGAGCGCGGGGCCTCGATCACGCCTCGGGGCGTCGTCAATCGAGCGCGCCCTCCAGGTCCGGGCACAGGGTCGTCCCCGCGTCGGTGATGAGGGCCCCGGTCCACGGCCCGGCCCCCGTCAGGGCTCCCGAGGCGGCCGTAGAGAGGATTCGGCCGTGGCCGCGGTCCGCGATGAGCGCGTACGGGGACGGCTGCGTCGTCGCCATAGCCGTCCTGATCCCGGCCCACAGGTGCGTTCCGGCCGCGACGGAGATCGCCAGCGTGTTCGTGTTGCCCTTGACGCCCGTGCCCGTGAGGTCGTCGACCGTCCCGGTGGCCGCCAGCTTCGTCACCGTTTGATTGGCCCGCGAGGGGGCGGTCGGCGTCGAGAAGAAACCTACCTCGGCCGTCTGCGCGCCGGCCCCGGCCGTCCGAACGGCGAAGCGCACGAACGCGAACGTGCTCGTGACGGTGACACGGCCTAGGTACACGAAGTAGGCCGTGTTGGAGACGAGGATCATCCCCGTGTTGATGTTCGGAAGGGTCGACCGAACGCACCTTCCGCTCGTGTCCATGAGCTGCGCGAGCCCCTGGAGGAGCCCCCCGCTCGCGGCCGCCTGGTGCGTGTGCGTCGCGTTGGTGAGGTCGGCGATCGTCGGCGTCATCAGGTTCGGCGAGCCCTGCATCACCGCGACGGTTCCCGTGCCGGTCTTGGCAGTCACGTCCGAGAGGTCGGCGAGCGCGAGCACCTCGGAGAGCCAGCCCGCGGCGAGCTTGTTGCTCCCGTCCGCGATCGGGATCTTCGAGGCGGTCGGCGTCGCCGTCGCGTCGAGGTCGGAGATCAGCTTCCGGACCGCGGTCCCGTCGTGCCACTTGATCAGGGCTCCGTTGCGCTGGAGCAGTCCCGAAGTCGGATCCGCGGCTTGATCCGTCAGCAGGATGGGATCGACGAGAGAGATCCATCCGCCCCCGCCGGACGCGACGCCTTTCAGGGTCAGGGAGGGCGGCCCGATCCCGCCGAAGAGAGCGCCGATGATCGTCTGCCCGACGCTGCGGCCCGCGACGGCCGCGTACTGAACGTGATCGTCATCTCCGAGGCCGGTCAATGCCGCGCCGTGGTCGAGCGTCGCGCCGCCGGCCGCGTCCTGGTGATTGTGGTTCGCGTTGACCATCGACGCGATCGTCGGCATGACGATCGCGGGCGACGTGTCCATGACGACGACCGTGCCGGTTCCGGTCTTCGCCGTGACGTCCGTCATGTCGGCGAGCGCGAGGACCTCCTGCAGCCAGCCGGCCGCGAGTTTCCCCCCGCCGTCCGCGATCGGGATCTTCGAGGCGGCCGGCGTCGCGGTCGCGTCCGAGAGAGCCGTCGCCCCAACCATCTGCCCCGCGTTCGCGGCGTCCGAGTGGTCGTGCTGCGCGTTCAGGAATCCCGGGGCCGTGCGGATCACGGCGTTGTCGATCCGCGGATTGACGACCTGCGGCGCGAGCTGCATGGCGACTACGTCCCCGGACCCGGTCACTCCCGACACGTCGGAGAGGTCGGCGATCGAGAGCTGCTCGAAGAGCCAGCCGAGCGTGACCGTAAGGTTCGCGGTTTGGATCGGCCCGGCGCGCCAGACGGCGCCGTCGCACTCGAGGTAGTGGATCTTGTCCCCGTCGGCCACGGGGACGACGTACGTCGCGCTCCCGTTCACCAGAGGCGTCGCGTCCGCGACGTTGGCGAAGAACGTCGCGCCTTGGGCTCCGGCCGCGTTGTGCACGACGACGAGCAGGAGTCGCCCCTGCGACTCGGCCGCGAGCGGAAGGAATAGGTCGACGTGCTGCTCGGTCGCGTCGAGAGTGACGAAGAAATCTCCGGGCTGAACGGTGTAGTCGCCGGCTCCGCCCAAGGCGTCGAGTAATTTCGACTCTTCGCCAGCCGGAACCTTGGGCCAGTAGCTCGCCATGACTCAGGGGGCGATCGTCCCGCCGACGCGGAGCTTCGCCAGGAGGTCGTTGAAGTCCGTCACGAGCTCGCCGAGCGTCCCCGCGACGGAGTCCGCGCGCGCGGAAGCGCGCTTGGGGATCCGCTCCCACGACGTGCCGTTCGAGATCACGGCCATCCACCCGGCCGTCGGGTCGTTGATCGCGGCAAACCCGCGGTCGTTCTGGCTCGCGTTCGGCAGGTCCGCGAAGAGCCCCGTCGACGGCTCCGGCAACGGAAGCGCGGTGATCAGGTTGTCGCGCCAGCTATCGAGCTCGGCGTCCCAGCTCTCGGCCTGGTGCAGGATCAGCGGCCACGTTCTCTTCGCCATCGGTCTCCCCTAGCTACACCTTGGTGATGAGGATCTCTAGCTCCGAGCTCGCGTACCCGGCCTTGACGATCAGGAGCCGCGCCCGGAACAGGAAAATCTCGCTTCCGAAATCCGCGACGAGCTGCGCGTTCGTGTAGGTGAACGACGGCGTCAGGATCCCGACCACCTCGCGGACGATCACCCCCAGGTTCGTCGTGAATCGCAGAACGAACTCCCCGTCGACGGGCGACGAGCCGGTCGGGTCGCCCGCCCCCTGCGCGCCCGCCCCTGTCCGCGGCGAGATCACCGAGCGGTAGCACCACTTGAGCAAGACGTTCTGCGTCGGCCGGTAGGTGTTGCTCCCGTTGGCTGTCCGGAAGTTGAGCGGCTCCATCGGCACGACGCCCTTCCCTGTCAGCGTTCGGGTGACCGGGCTGATGTTGTTCAGGTTCCAGGCCCGGTCGATCGTCATCGGCTGGGACTTTTCCGAGAGCAGCACGTTCGGGGCGAGCAGCGTATCGCGGATGAGCTGGAGCGTGTTCTGCTGAAAGATGTAGACGACGAGGTTGGCGATATGCGCGACCTTCTTCGTGTCGAACCGGGCGCGGATCAGGCCGTCGAGCGTGTAGTTGCCCGAGCCGATCGCCGTCGCCTTCTTCAGGAAGCCGATCTCCTGGCCGTTCACCGGGTCGTCGATCACGGCCACCTGCCGGCCCGATCGCCAGTTGATCGGGTCGCCGGTCAGGTCGAGCACGGTCGCGATGTCCGGGCCGAGCGCCTGGATCGTCGGGCCCGGGTCGAGGACGGACGGGCCGTCGGCCGCCATCGGAGCGAGTAGCCGCCCGCCGGCGATCAGCGCGTCCTCGTGCGCGACCTTCGTGTACGTCGATCCGTCGCGCGAGATCCAGATATCGGCGCCGACGATGTTCGCGTGGAAGCGGATCCGCGGCGCGACGATCGCCTGGGAGTCCCGGATCCCGAGCGCGGCGAGGACGTGGGCCGGAACCTCGAGCTGCGTGAAGGCCCGGTCGGGCTTGGGGGAATCGGAGATGATCGGCGGGGGGCCGTCGTCGCCGGTGAACTCCGAGGCCGGCTCGCCGTAGTGGTCGGGTAGCGCGCGCAGCTCGACCTTGCCCGTCAGCACGTTGATCTTTTTCCCGATCAGTCGGAGCTTCGCCGCCGCGCCCGTGCTCTGGAGCCCCGACGAGAGGAAGACCTGCCCGATCGGCATCAGCCGCGCCTGCCGGGTCGAGAAGATCCGGTAGGACGCCGCGCCCGGCATGTCCTCCTGCGATCGCCGTTCGGCGACCTTCGTGGCCGCGTCGAAGCTCGTCACGGTCACGATCGGGACGCGACGCGCGCGCACGCCGGCGCTGTCGTCGATCGAGGCGTTGCCGTCGTCGTCGATCTTGATCGGCATGTCCCGGTAGCCGCGCTTCCGGTCGGGGAAGATGAAGACCGTCCGCGTCGGCAGCTCCGGGTTCTCGACCGCGTTGTCGACCTGCGGCATGGGCCGAACGATCAGATCGTCCGTCAGGATGGGCACTCCGGTGATCGGCACGAAGCGTTGCGCCCGAAAGACGACTTGGCCGTTGCTCTCGAGCGCGGCGAAAATCCCGAGGTCCTGCATGATCGCGCCGACCGTCCCGGAGACGGCGTCGCCGTCCTCGGTCAGCACGTTCACCGGGATCCGCTCCTCCTCGGCCATCTGCCCGATCTCCTCGAGCGAGGCGAGGTTGAAGTCGTCCTGGTCGAGCTCGCGCCCGTAGGGCCACGGCGCGAAGAGCTTCTCCCAGATCACGTGGGCCGGGTTGCACCCGTCGTCCTCGCCGTCGACGTAAGGCGTGGTTGTGCCGGCCACGTTCGCGCCGACGAGCGTGACGGCGAGAAGGATCACCGTTCGATCCGGCTGATAGTACGTTCCGTCGGGGAGCTGGATCGGCGAGGAGTACGTCGAGCCGAGGATCGGGTAGTCGCCGTCCGGCACGGCGTTGTTCTCGACGAACATCATCCCGCCGTTCAGGAACAGCGCCGTCTGATCGCCCGAAACGATCAGAGCCGCGGTCCCGACCGGGCCGTTCGTCACGGCGACGATCGTGAAGTCCGTCCCGTAGAGACTGCGCGTCGCGTCGATCCAGGCGTTCGACTGCGTGAGCCCCGACGAGACCCGGCGCTCCATCTCGTAGGTCATCAGCGGCCAGTTGGGGCTCGGCCCGAGCCGCTTCCCGGAGATCTGCGCGAACGGATCGCCCGAGCCCTTCCATGTCGCTCGCGTCGCGAGCGGCCAGCGGCTGGCGAAGCCGAGGCCGTGCTGCGGGTCGTCCAGGTCGACGTCGATCGGCTGGTCGTGCTCGCCCCACCAGATCGTGAACTGCCCCTCGATCCCCGTGTCGATCGCGCTGCCCGATGGAAAGAGGACCGAGTCGATCGGGCCCTTGAAGATCACCTTCCCGTGCTGGCTGATCGAGTGGAGCCGCGTCCCGGGCCCGACGTGGAGGCCGTGGACGCCGTCCTCGTAGTAGACCTTCGCGCGCCCCGCGGAGCCCTTGCCCTTCGAGCCGGAGATCGTCTCGTTGCGCGACGAGCGGTTCTTCGCCATTAGGAACAGCGGTTTCACGCGGCGCCGGCCGGCGAGGTAGGGGAGCATCACGCCGCGCGTGGCGAGCTGCGTCGGCGCGTCATCGTGGAGCGACTTGTCCTTCTTCACCAGCAGCCGGTTGGCGAGGTAGGACAGCGCCGCCGAGGCGGCGATCTGCAGGGCGATCATCGCCATAGGTGACGATCCCCCTGTCGGTAGACGCGGTGGACGACGCGCAGCATCCCGGCGCCGGTGCGATGGACGCCGCTGCCGGTCGCCTCCCAGACGTGGTTCCGCTCGGCCCCTACGATCATCCCGTGGCCCGGCCCTGCGCCGAGGTCGCCGGTGACGACGAGGTCGCCGGGCTCGAGCGAGAAGTCGGTGACGATCCGGTTGGGGGCGTACAGGCGCCGCAGGGCGCGCATGACTCGGAACGCGCCGTCGCGGTCGTGCAGCGCCGCATCCTGCGGGAGGAGTTCGGGCGCGACGCGCTCGCGGCGGTAGAGCTCGTCGAGGCAGCCGGTGTCGAAGCGAACGCAGTCGACGCCGCCGAGCCGCCCCTTGCACCGCGATCCGGCCATGTAGGGCGTGCCGCGCCAGCTCTCGAGGATCCCGGCGAAGCGCAGGCGGATCAGCTCGGCGTCCTCCGGCGAGAGGCCCGGCTCGGTGATCGGCCTCCAGCGGAAGGTCGGGAACGCGACGGCGACGGGCACCTAGCCGACCTCCATCGTCGGGTTGTACGCGGGAGTGCCGTAGCCGAGGGCGAGAAAGTGCGCCTCGTTGCTGAACCGGGAGCGGCAGGTCGGCTTCGTCTTGTCGCATCCGGCGACGACCTTCACGACGCCGTTGAGCCAGGTCCCGGGCGGGTCGCGCACCAGGTAGAACGTCGTCCCCGAGACCCACTCGCGGATCGAGATCCGGACGCCGTCCTTCTCCACGTAGCCGCGGTGAAAGTACCGCGGCAGCACGCCGGGCAGCCCGCCGATGATCACCGCTCGCCCGTCGATCTGGGTCAGGATCCCCGAGTGGGTGAAGCCTGCAGAACTCAACGCGCAACCGATCCCGAAAAGCGTCCAGTCGCAGGTGACGTCGACGCTCAGCCCCTCGAGCACATTGAGGTACGCCTTCCAACTAGGCGACTCGAGCATGACAACGCCTGCCTTGCCTCCGTGGTTGCGGTGGGCCATCGAGACGCGCCCGACGTGCAGGACCATCTCGTCCGTCGCGCCGTCCGTGTCGGTGACCTCGAGGATCCGGGCGCGCACGAGCGAGTGCGCGCGGCCGTCCGAGATTCGGTCCGCGAAGGCGTTCGTCAGCGGGAGCAGGATCTGCGCCGGCTTCTCCTCCAGCGTCCCGTTGATCTCAGCGAGGTTGACCTCGAGCGCCGGCTCCGAAAGGTAGGTCCCAGTCGTGTGGGAGAGGTCGACGGTCCAGTCGGTCAGGCGCTCGTGCGTGGGGAACCCGTCTCCGCCGTAGGCGAAGTCGACGAGCCGCTTCGACTTCTTGCGGGCTTTCTGGAGGCTGTTAGATGCCACGGGGAGGATCCCAGCACGTCAGGGGATCGGCGTCCAGAAGGAGCCGTAGCGGGTCGAGAGGTAGGTGCCGAGGAAGTTGAGCTCCGCCGAGGTGAGCGCGCGCTTGTAGATCCCGATCGCGTTCACGTTCCAGGAGAAGCCAATCGAGCCGTCGCCGCTCCCGCCCGAGGCGACGGCGAGCCGGGGGATCTCGATCTGCCGCGCGTGCGCGTCGGCCGCGATCGACGCCGCGGGGGTCGCGGCCGAGCCGACCAGCGTCCCGCCCTTGTAGAGCCGCGCGTATGTCGACGGTTTCCAGGTCACGACCAGGGTCATCGTCTCGTTCGTTCGGAAGTCTGGGCCGACGATCCAGCGCGAGGTGTCGACCACGTCCTGGGTCTCGAAGAAGCAAACTCGGTGGCTGTGGTCTCCGCCGGACATGAACAGGTCGTTCGTCCAGAACTCGAAGCAGCCGGCGAGCCGGAGGAAGACCCCTTCGTAGAGCGTGCTGAGCTGCCCTGTCGTCCGCAGGTTGATGAAGAACGTCAGGCCGTCGACGTTGCTCCAAAACTGCGGCGCGCTCGCCTGGAGGAGCATCGAGTGGCCGGGCGACGCGCCAGCGAACTGCGCGGTCGGGTTCCCGTTCGAGACCGAGGGGATCCCCGGCACGTAGATCCACGGCCGGAGCAGGACGTTGTTCTGCCCGTCTCCGTCAAGGCACGGGTCCGAGAAGGTCTGCCGGATGTCGTCCCAGACGCCGCACCGCGCGCCGAGGCCGATCGTCGGTCCGGGCAACAGCGGCACGATCCGCTGGTCGATGTTCGGCGGGCCCTGCCAGACCCAGCAGTTGATCCCGGCCTCGAACCACGCGTAGAGATTCGGGACCTGCGTCGGCGGCGGGTCGCTCGTCGGCGGCTCGAAGATCCCCGTCAGCGTGACGTCCTTCTCTTCGAGCGCGTCGATCATCAGGAGCCGCGTGCTCATCGTCTCGTCGGTCGACCACTTCTCCGTCATGGCGTCGGAGTCGAGCCGGACGTGGTGCGCCGAGGTCGCCCGCCGAATCAGCGCCGCGGAGAGCGTCGTACCCGCGTCCGCGAAGCCGAGCGTCCACGTGCCGTTCCCGTTGTCGACGTAGGAGGTGATCGCGCGCGTGACCACCGTTCCGTCGAGCTTCAGGATCCCGACCGCGGGCCAGAACTTCTGGAGGTCCAGGAAGTTGCCGATCGCGGTGATCGTCAGCGTCGTGGTCGTCGCGGAGACGACGTCGTGGATCGACTCTGGGGCGACGAGCCAGAAGTCGCGCATCCGCCCGCAGACGTAGTCGAAGAACTGGATCGTCTTCCACGCCTGCGGGCGCCGAAGCGCCGTGATCTCCAGCACGTGCCGCTGCCGCGGGCGATCGCCGAGCAGCTCCTGGACGGTCCCGAGCCCCTGGCCGCCCTCCTCGCCCTCGCGCAGGACCTCCGACCGGAGGTTCGCGCTCCAGTCCGGCGGAACGTTGAAGACGGGGATTCCCTGGTAGGTCGAGACCCCCGCCGGGATCGCCTCCGTCGTCGGGTTGAGCGCGGACCGCCCGAAGATCTCCCGGACCTGCAGGTCGACGTGGCAGGTCTGGTCGCTCAGGAAGAGCGCCGAGCCCTCCAGGTTCGGCAGCACCTCGAGCACGGGGTAGACGCGCGCGCCCGCGGGGTACGTCTGCGGGAGCGCCGACTCCGTCGTGATCGTCGAGGCCGTGAGCCCGACGATCTTCTGGTAGGACGGATTCGCGGGCAGGTTGTTGGGCCGCGACCAGACGTGGACCAGGCACCAGGCCCCGACGAAGAAGCGCCGGTAGCGCGTGTCGCAGTTGATCGTCGTCCCCGACGAGGCCGCCGTGACCTTGGAGAAGTCGCAGTAGAGCGGGACGACCGTCCGCTGCTGGCTCTGCCGCTGGAGGTTCTGCCAGAGCTCGGTCGCGTCCCGGACGCGCAGCCCCGTGAGCGAGGCCGTCAGCGTCCGGTAGGGCTTCGCGACCGAGCCGCGCCGCTCCTCGGCGACCGTGCGCGCGGCCGTGACGTCCGTGAGCCAGGCTGACTCGAGCGTCGCCTCGCCGGACCAGTTATGCCGAATCATGTTCGGCAGCGGCACGGGGAGGACCCCGGCCACGACCGTGACCCCGGCCGGCGGCGGGATCACGACGCGGTGCGCGCCAACCTCCGCGGCGAACCGCGTCGCGCGCAGGCCGAGCGTTGGCGGCGTCTGGGGCACGTGGGCGCCGACCTCGGCCGCGAACCGCGTCAGCCGCACCGGGATCTTGAACGAGTGCGCGCCGACCTCGGCCGCGAACCTCGTCGCCCGTAGGTTCGCGGCCTTGTGCGCCCCGACCTCGGCCGCGAACCGCGTCGCGCGCAGCTTCGGCGTCCCCGGCTTGGCCCCTACCTCGGCAGCGAACTTCGTCGCGCGCATCGGGATCGGCGTCGGCACCTCGAGCTCGATCGCCGTGCAGCGAACGACGTCCCCCGCGGCGTACGTGCGCGGGAGGATGTTGACGTTGAGCTGGGTGTAGTCGGTGATCAGGTTCGCCTGAGCCACCGACAGGTTGACCACCCACGTCGTCCACGCCGCGTTGATGTCGATGATCGCGTCGAGGATCACCGTGCCCGCGGGCATCTGCTTGAGGATGCAGCGCAGGTTTGTCGTCGACGCCGCGCGCGCGCGCGCGCGCAGGATGTGATTCGACCGATCGGTCGGGATCAGCGGCGGCGTTCCGAGCCGGACCTCGCAGGTCGCCCCGGTCGTCGTCGCCGCGATGTGCGTAGTGTTGTTGTCCGCGGCCGCGACGCCCTCGTCGATGCACTGGTGGACGGTCGCGTCGCCGACGAGCGTCCAGTTCGTGTTCGCGACCGTCGAGATCGGGACGAGGATCTGAGCCATCGCGGCGCCCGGCCGCCTACGGCCCAGTCTTCAGTCCCATCTTGCCCGCGTTCACGCGCGCGACGGTCCAGTCCGCGGCCGTGTTCGGGTCCTGCTCCATGATCCGCTCGATGCCCGGCCGAAACGACGTCTGGGTGATCGCGATCCCGGTCCCGAGCGAGGTCGTCGGCGTCGCGTCCTTGTAGACGAACTTCACCGTGCGCGAGCCCGAGCTAGTCAGACGCACGTTCGCCTTCTGCGTGACGCAGAGGATGTTCCCGGTGATGAAAACGAGGTCCGACATCGCGTAGAGGTCGGACTGCGCGTCGGTCGGCGACTCGGCGTAGGTCGCGTCCGCGTCGTGCCGGTTGCCGCCGGAGTTCGGATCGTCGACCTTGTCGAAGTGCGTCGCCGGCGCGGCGGGGAAGATCGACCATTCGGCCGTGTCGTCCGGCGTTACCGGGTTGATCCCCTCGATCACGTAGTCGCCGAGGAAGTCGTTGCGGATCGCGCCGGAGCCGTCGACCACGTAGATGTCGTCGAGGTACCAGCCGAGGGCGCTAGCGGACGCGAGACCGAACTTGATCTTGTTCGCGACGGCCGTCCCGAGGTTCGACGTCTGCACGCTCGACTCCGAGAACGCGCCCGCCGTCCCGCCGGACGTAGCGCCGACGACGACCTCGTTCACCTTGAGCGAGTAGGAGCCCGTCGCGCCTGTCGCGAGGACGACCTTGAGCTCGGCGTACTCCCACGAGTCGAAGTTGAGCTCGACCGACTGCGCCAGCAGCGTCGCCCCGCGCATCAGCTTGAAGATGTGGTTCCGCGTGTCCGTCGTCCCGCGGATCACGTCGAGCCGGATTTGCTCGCCGCCCGTGTCGAGCAGGGCGATGACCGTGAACCCCGAGGCGCCCGGGTCGGTCCCGCGATTGCCGATTCCGACGACCCACGTTCCCTGCGAGGAGAGCGCGAAGGTCTGAAAAGTGGCGCTGACGTTCTGGCCGACGAAAAGGGCCGTCCCCTGGAGGCGCCCGCCGACGAAGGTCGGCGTGCCGACCGGGACCCACGTCTCGTAGTCGTCCTGGAGCCCGCCCGTCGACGCGCTGACCTCGAATCCCTGCTGGTGTCGAAACGCCATCTTCGGATCCTCCTATACCCTGCCGAGTCCCCCCAGGCCTAGCACCGAGAGCAGCTCGCTCGAGTTGCGCTGCGCGAAGCGCATGAACGCCTGGTCTCCGCCGTGGAGCATCCGCTCGAGCCCCTGGTCGTCCCCGACGACGAGCGCGCGCTCCGGGCGCCTGGCGCCGGCCCCGAAGCTGCCGCCGGCCACCTCGCCCCCGGAGTCGTAGTTGCGACGCCCGGCCAACGGCGCGCGCCCGACGTGGGGCATCAGCGACCGAGCCAGGTCGGGCGGAATCAGGTGCTTCCAGATCGCGTTCATGTAGTCGGCGCCGTAGAGCGCGACCGTCGCCTCGTCCATGACGTGCTCGCCCGGCGTGAGCATCGCCCGGACGACGTCGCGGTGCACCGGCGGCCCGGGAACCCAGCCGCCCTCGTCAAAGCGCAGGATCGGCCCGCCTCCGCTCCTCGGCTGCACCGGCCCGATGAAGTTCGCGTCGCCGGGGGCCGGCACGCCGCCGCCTCCGAAGAGGCCGAGCACTCCCTTGAGCGCGTTGAACGCCAGCAGCTTGGCGATCATGATCGCGAGGTTCGCGACGAAGTTGCGCGCGAAGTCCCCGAGCGACTGCTGCCCGCGGGCGAGGACCTCGACGAAGTCGCCGAAGCCGTTGACGAGCGCCTCGCCGAACTGCTGTCCGGCCGTCTGGACGTTCGAGAGCTTGTCGACCGTGTTCTCGGCGCCGACGCCGACCGCGGAGAAGAAGCCCTCGATCCCGCCGGCCTCGTCGGGGAGGTTCTTGTCCTTGATCGCCTGGAGCCGGTCCGCGAGCGTCTGGAGCTGGTCGTTCAGCTCGGGGTGCGCCGCGGCCAGGCGCTCGATCCCGTCCTTCGCCTCGTCGGCTTCCCGCCCGAACTCGCGGAGCGCCTCGGCCCGCTGTCGGAAGGCGTCCGACGAGGTGATCGCCCCGCCCTGGCGCTGCTCGGCGATCCCCGCGAGCTTCGTTTGCAGGTCGCCGGCCGCCTTCTCGACGCCTCTCTCCAGGTCGGTCGCGATCGCGATCGACGCCGCCTCGGCGGCAGGCCCGATCTCCTTCAGCGCGGCCGTGATGGTCCGGATCTTGTCCGCGGTCTCGACCGTGGCGTTCGGGGTCGTGAGCGCGTCGAAGAGCTGGACGCGCAGGTTGGCCGCCTGCTCTGCAGCGGCCTGGGTCGCGGCCTCGACCTGGTCGACCGCGCCCTTCGCGTCGATCCGGCCGTCCGAGAGCTTCTGTTCGACGCCTTTGAGCGCCTCGTCGAGCGCCTTCTTCGCCGCGCCCGCCTCAGCCTCGGCGACCGTGACCTTGATGCGCACGTTGAGGTCGGGGATCTCCTTCTCGAGCTCCGCGATCAGCTTGTCGATCTGCGGCTTGAGGTCCGGCGCGGCGGCCAGGATCCCGTTCAGGTTCTCGCGCGCCGCGCGCGCGCGGTCGCCGAGCTGGTCGAGCACCGACCCCAGGCGCTCGGTCAGCTCCGCGCGCGTGATCCCCCCGGCCGAGAACGCCTCGGCACCGGACTTCGCCTGCGCCTCCAGCTCGGTCGTTTGCTTCTTGAGCAGGTCGAGCGTCGACTCGGCGCGCTTGATCGAGACGTCCCGGAGCTGCTCCTCGGTCGCGAGGATCTTGAGGACGTTCTCCTGCTCGGCTTTGCTGACCTTGGCGAGCTCCGCCTGCCGATCGTCGATCTCGCCGACGACCTCGACGCGCTCTTTCTCGAGCGCGAGGACGTCCTTCGCGATCTGTTCTTGTAGGTCCCCGCTGACGTTCGGCGCCTCGACCTGGACCTGCTGGACCTGGTCGTCGATCAGCACCTTGCGCTGCTCCAGCAGCGCGATCTCGCGCTCGAGCGCCTTAGACCGCGCGTCCTGGTCGAGCGCGCCCTTCTGGGCGAGCGATTCGTCTGCGGCTCGGCGCAGGTCCAGGTAGCGCGCGAAGCTGATCTGTTCGTCCTTGAGCTGGTCGTCGAACTTCTTGTCGAGGACGGAGACGAGCGATTCGCGCGTCGTGGCGTCGATCGACTTGAGCAACGTCCGAACTTTCTCCGGCGTCAGGCCCGAGACGTTCGCCGACGAGAGCAGGTCGGGCGTGATGAGCTTGATCGACGAGAGGTCGTCGGCCAGGGCCTTGGTGTTCGCGACGATGCGCTCGCCCTTCTTGCGCTCGGCCGCTATCTCTTTCTCGATCGCCGCGATGCGGCCGTTCACCAGGCGTTCGGTGGAGGCCGCCTGGGACACCTCGAGGGAGCCGTCGAGCGCGACGACCCCGTTGGCGATCTCCCCGATTCGGAGCTCCGCGGCCTGCACGTCCTCGTCGCTCGGCAGGAACGGGAGCAGGACGCGCGCGGGGAGATTGCCGAGCAGGGCCGCGCCCGTCACCAGGCTCTTGATCTTCCCGAACGCGACCGTCGCCGCGTCGGCGAGCGAGGCTATCAGCAAACCGGCCTGCGCGACGCGCACCTTGAAGAAGTCGAACAGGTCGTCGATCGTCAATCGGCCGGAGACGATCTTCGCGATGATCTCGGAGACCTGGCCGAAGACGGCGCCGAAAACGTCGAGGATGTCGCTCCACGTGCCCTTGATCGTGATCGACGGGTCGATGATCTTGAGGATCGCGAAGCCGATCGCGGCGCCGGCAGCCGCGGCCGCGGCCAAAATGCCCACGAGCGTCCCGAGGACCGGAGCCGCAGCGGCGATGCCCAGGACGAAGACGGAGATCGTCTCCAGCGAAGGGGCGACCGCGACGAGGTTCCCGACGACGAGCGCGATGGTGGTGATGGAGCCGACGGCCGCCGCGATCCCCGTCACGAGCGCCCCGACGATCACGAGGGCCGGCGCCGCTTTCTCCAGGAGCGTGATGACGGCGGTCCCCGCGGGTGAACTGACGGCCTTCTGGAGAGCCTCGACGACGTCGGCGACCGTCGTGAGGATCGCGAGCTTGATCCCGACGATGCGCTTCCCGAACTCTTCGCTGGAGTCGGAAACGCGCTTGAGCTGCGCGTCGACGCGCCCGAAGCCGGTCTGCGCCGCGGCCTCGGCCGTCCCCTTGAATTTGCCCTCGAGGATCTCGAGGACCTCGTTCAAGGTCTGCCCGTCCTTGATGACGTCCTTGAGGCCCGGGATCGACTGGATCAGCCCGCGCGCCGTCCCGCCCTCGCCGATCGAGGCGATCCCGCGCGCGACGAGCTCGATCGGGATCTGGAGTGCCGAGGCCGTGTCCGCGGCTACGCGCAGCGTCCGAGGCAAATCGCGCGCGTTGACCCCGATGTTCTTCATCAGGGCCGCGGCCCGAACCAGCTCCGCGTTCTGGACGTTCGTCGCCTTGCTGATTTCCCTCGTCTGCGCGAGGATTTCTGCCTGCGCCTGCGATCGGCCGTCGAGCGCAACCAGGAGCTGCTGCTCCGCCTGGACCTCCTCTTTCGCGAGGTCGAGCGCCTTGTCGATCGCGAACGCCGCGGCGACGCCCGAGGCGAGCGCCGTCAGCTTCGCGAGCGCCGGGTCGATCGTCCGCGCCAGCTCCTGCGCCTTGCCCGCGATGCCCGCGACGGCGGCCCCCGCCTTCTCGAGCGGTTTCGAGAGCTGGTCCCGCAGGATCGCGGTGATCGTGACCGGCTGGTCAACCACGCAGGGCCTCCTCTTGCTCCCCCGGGGCCTCCGGTTCGGGCTCGCCGACGCCGCGCAGCTTGCGCACGGTGTCCTGGAGGTTCTTCCCGGCCCCCTTGTCGAAGACGGCCGCGATCGACGCGCTCAGAATCGACGCCGCGTCGGCCATGAGCCGCGCCTTCATCCGCTGGGACTTTCCGATCCAGAGCCAGAGCTCGGGGAGGCTCCAACCGCGATAGGGCCACCCGGGTCGTTCTCGGCCGACGACGTCGGCATACGAGTGGCCGGAAGAGACGAGGAGCTGGAGAGCATCTCCGAGATCGAAAACGGCTGTCCCGTGGCCTTCGAGATCAGCCTCTCCAGCGCCTCCAGCCAAGGGCGCCATTTGCGCTCCTCGAGGAAGCTCTCCTCGACCCACGCCTCGACCACGGCGGCCAAGTGCCAGTGCGGCAGGTCGTCGAGCGTCGCCTCTGGGTGCCCCTCGACCTCGACGACGCAGCACTCGCGAACGAGGCCGGTCAGGTCGGAGAGGATCAGCGGGCCGAGGCGCTCGAGGAGGTTTCCGACGACCACCTTCGACGCTCCCCCCTGGAGCCCGCGCAGGTCCGTGTTCGCGAGGACGCCGAGGATCGACGCCACTCGCGTGCTGAACTGCTCGAGGTGCACCAGCCCGGGCGGGTACACGTGCACGACGACGGCGACGCCGCCCTCCTCCAGCTCGATCGTGCGCCCGGGGAAGATCCTCCGGACGACGTTCTCTTCCTTCGCCTTCGCCAACGGTCGATCCCTCGGCCTCGGAACGGGGGGAGGAGCCGCCCGTCCCGAGGCCCGAGAGCGCGGGCGGCCCCGTCAGATCGTCGGGATCAGGCCCGCGTGGGGACCGTTCCCTTGTGGTGCAGCAGCCGGCCAGCGGGCACGGCGGCGGTGAGGTCGCTGAGGACCGAGACCGTCAGGACCATGTCGGCGAAGTCTCCGTCCGCCAGGTTGAAGGCGTTCGGCGAGATCTGGCATCGGAACTCCCGCACCGTCTCCTCCGCGAACTTGGTCCGCGAGAAGAGGAAGAAGCCGTCGCCGGTCGTGTCGCCGAGCGTCTGCGGGTTGATCAGGCGGAGCCCGGAGAGCGCGCCCGTCGAGTAGACGATCGAGACGTTCGCCGCGGCTGCGATCGCGCCGCCCGAGACGATCTTCACGATCCCGCGGTCCTTCGAGTACGGCAGGAAGTCCGCACCCTGGAGGTAGATCGTCCCCGCCGTCGCGTAGGAGAGCTGGCCGGTGATCGCCGTTTCGGCAGTGCTCGCGACCTCGACGGTCGTGATCGTCGTCGCCGAGCGCGCGGCCACCGTGTAGGTGCGCGAGTTGGCGACGTTCGCCAGGCCCAGGCGGTTCAGGATGAACGCCTTGCCGGGCGCGAGGCCGGCGATCGCGGTCGGGTCCGAGCTGACCTCGAAGACGCTGCCCGTACTGGCGACCGTGATGGCGGTCACCGTGAGCGTCGCGATCGTGGCGCCGGTCGAGTAGACCCCGCCGATGGCCGCGAGGCCGTAGACGAAGGCCGCGTTCGCGTCCTTGAGCTTGATCAGCCCGTCCGGCGTCGCCCAGTGCGTCACCGTCACCTCGGCCGCGCTCTGCGAGAACGAGGTCGGCGGGTTCGCCATGAAGGCGAGCGCGAGGTTCTGGAGGCTCAGGTTCGCGCAGGTGACGTCGTAGCTCTCCTTGATCTGCGTGGTGCGCCGATCGGCGAGCGACTTGACCCCGCCGTCGGGGTCATACAGCTCGACCGCGGTCGGGGTGATCGACGGCGTGGCCGTCTTGATGATCCCGAGGTCGACGAGCGGTTGCTCGACGGACGCGATCGGGTCGCGCCGGTAGTAGAAGCGGGTTCCCGCGATCCAGTAGTCCTGGAAGCCTGTGACCATCTCTCGCGCCCCTCCTCAGGGCTGTCCGTCCGTTCCGCTAGCCGCCCGACCAAGGGCTCTTGAACACTTCGGAGCCTATCCTCGTCAGAACGACACCACAACCCGGGCCGTGACGCCCTGGGTCCCCTCGTCCGCGTCGTGCCACTCGGCCGCGTTCGCGCCGTCCGGGAACACTCCGAACGACAGCGGGTATCCGCCGCTCTGCCTCGCCAGCAGCGCGCCTAGCACCTCCACCACGTCGTCCTTGAACTCCTCGAGGAGACCGTCGTCGACGGCCAAGTCCTCGTCGCCGGTCGGCGTGCGCGCCGCGACCTCGAACAGCAGCGTCCCGCGCGTCTCGCCGATCGGCCGTTCGCGCCCTGGCGTGGGGATCAGGTCCTCCTCCGCGAGCGCGATCGTCATCGCGCGCGGGTGCGTCGAGAACGGGAACGCGGCCCAGTTCACGTAGCCGCGCTTGACCCAGTACGCGCCCCCGCGGACCTTCCGCGCCTCCTCGACGAGCGCGGCCATGAGGTCGGCCCGCGCGCCCACCTACTCGCCCCCCAGGTATCGCCCGAGGTGCTGCGCCAGCCGCTGCCCGATCTCCGGCAGCGCGGCCTCCATCCCGTCGCGCAGGTAGTGCTTCGGCGCGATGTCGACGAGCCGGAGCAGCAGGAACGCCACTCGCAGGTCGCCGCGCTGGAGCCCCTTGCCGCCCTTGACGCCTTTTCGGAACGCCCGCGCGAGGCTCTTCTCGGTGACGAGCAGCCCGACGAGCTTCCCGCGGTTCACCCGGAGGAACTTCAGTTTCTCGGGGTAGTCGACCGGCGATGCCTGGCGGCCGACCCCGGCGGCGGTCTTGGCGAGCTCGGTCGGCACGGCGAGCGCGCGAGTGGGGCGCCCGGTGACCGGACTGATGTTTCGTCCCGGTCGAATCGTCGGGATCGTCCCGCCCTTGCCCGTCGTGCCGTACTCCTGCGTGGCCGCGTATCGCAGCGCCGGGCCGTGGAAGATCCCGACCCGCAGCGCAGGAGCGCCCCCGACGCGCAGGCCGACGCCCGTGATCGAGCGGGCCAGGTTGCCGGTCCGTCGCTTCAGCTTCCCGCCCGCGCTCATCGAGCGCGCGACGCGCCCCGCGACGCGCAACGCCTCCTTGGCGAAGAACCGATCGGCCTCCGCGCCGACAGCGTGCGTGCCCCAGCGGAACTTGAGCCGCTCGAGCGTCCGGCGCGAGGCCGGGTCGAGCGTGATCGAGACGAGCGGCTCGGCCATCAAAACTTCCGCGCGCGCGCGCGCGCGAGGCGCTCGAAGTAGGGGTGCAGGTCGGCCGCCTCGAACGTCGTCGAGCCGGCCTCGAACGCCTGGCTCTTGACCGCGATCTTCTCCTGCGCCGTGCGAACCCGGACGAACGCGGCCTGGAGCAGCAGCGCGCGCCGCACGTCGCCCGGCGTGACCGTCTGCGCGGGCGTCGGGGGGGGCGTCGGGATCCGCGCGACGTAGCCGCCGGAGTACGTGACCCGGACGCCGCGCTGGAACGGGCCGACGAGCTTCTCGACCCAGCCGTCCTCGAGCCACCACTCGCCGGCGGCGAGCGCGGTCCACGCCGCGTCCCCGTCCGCGCGCTCCTCGACGGTCGCCACGGCCTCGACCGGGCGGAGCTCGAGCGGGAGCCGGCGGTGCGTCTCGTTCGGGACGCGGAAGTACTGCACGTGGGCTGCGCGCCGGTCCCAGAGGAGCCCGGTCTCGCGCTCCCACAGCGCGACCACCTCGGCCCGGAGGGCGACGAGCTCGTCGTCCTGGTCGGGCGGCAGCTTGATCTGGGCGCGGAGGTCGGCGTCGGTGATCATCTGGCTAGACCTTCGGGGCCACCTCGCGCAGCACCTCGACCTCCAGCCGCTCCAGGACGCGCCAGTCGAGGTCCGAGCCGAACCGGACACGGAACTCGCCCACGTAGACCCCCGGCCGCCAGGCGTCCGCCTGGAGCTGCGTCGGGGCGAGGAGCAGCCTCGACCCCGAGACGTCGATCGACAGCCCCCCCGCCGTCGTGTCGAGGCTCACGACCGAGGCCGCGTCGAGGTCCGCGACCGACTCCTTCGCGCGAAACGACGCGCGGTCGGCCCCGGCCAGGCTCTCCGGATTGCCCGCGGCGTCGACGACGCGCACCTCGGAGACGTTGCGGGCCCCGACGACGAACACCAGGCGCGGCTGCGGCGAGTCCACGGCCTAGACCGCCTTCTCGCGCGGGCGGAACTTGAGCGTCACGACCGCGCGCCGAAGGGCGAGCTTCGGGCGCTGACCGTCCTTCGGCGATCCCTGCGGCTTCGCCGTGGTCTGCCCCTGGTCTCTCGGTCCGTCTGTCATGTGCGAAGTAGGCGGGGCCGCCGGCTCCGCCGTGACTCGGCGCCGGCGGCCCCTTCATGGCGCAGGGAGGAAGAAGATCAGTGCAGCTTGCCGAACAGGTCGTCCGTCGCGGCCTGGTCGAGCTCGAACAGGTCGACGATCTCGTAGCTCGCGCCGACGAGCGTCGCGAACGCGCCCGTGACCGCGAACGAGACGCGGATCGACTTGTAGGTGCCCGCCTTCACGCGGTCGAGAGGGATGCACCCGCGGACGATCCCGTTCTCGAGCTGCGCGGTGTCTTGCAGCTTGGAGGCGGTGAAGATCAGGCTGGCGCCGGCCTTGTCGAGCAGCGCCTCCCAGGTCGTGCCGTCGGAGCGCTTGAGTCCCTGGACCGTGCAGGCGTTCGTCCCGCCCGCGGCGATCGCGCCGCCGACGAGCGTCAGCACGAGCTGCCGCCCGAGCGTCCACGGTTCCTTGATCTCGGACCCGTTGACGGTCGTGTTGGAGATCGATTGCGTCGGCAGGGCGATCCCGGCCTTCGCGTGTTGATAGAAGCGGTTCTCTCGGAGTCCCATCGTCAGGTTCCTCGGTTCGTTTTCTCGTTCGGTTCGGTGGTGGTGGCCCGGGACGCCCGGATCAGGTGATGATCTGCGCGTCGGGCACGAGGACCAGCGTCCGCGGCTGACGGTTGGTGACGTCCCCGAGCAGGCGGAGCTTCATGTTCACGACGTCCGTCGAGAACCCGGCGCCCTTGCCCTCGTCGTCGCTGATCTCGACGCCGGCCCAGCGGCCGAACACGACGTCGGAGAAGTTGCCGAGGAAGACGTCCGTGAACCTGTCGCCCGTGGGCGAGGTCAGCGTCGTCGGAGCACCGACCGAGGCGCCCGCGAGGCCCTTCTTGATCTGCGTCGACTTGTCGAACGCGCCGATGATGTCGGCGAGCCGCGAGTCGGGGATCATCGGGGCGCCGAGCAGGTAGGGGATGTTCGCCCCGCCGGCCGCGATCTGGCCGGAGAACTGCTGCGCCTTGAGCTGCTTGAGGCGCTTGAAGTAGCGCGGCGCGGAGACGAGCGCGAAGGACTCGTCGACCACGACGTCGTCCTCCTCGAGCGCGAGGATCGCGTTGTCGATCCCGTCGTACCCGAACTCGCCGCCCTGCCAGTCGGCCTGGTAGTTCGTCGTGTTCGCGAGGTTCGTCGTCGACGGGTCGTACGTCTCGAACTTGCCGCTCTGCGCGCTGAAGAGCTTGATGCCCTTCGTCTTGGCGATCCCGCGCGGAGCGTTGTCGCCGGAGAAGCCGTAGGCGATCGTCCAGTCGAGCTTCTTCGCCGCGGCGCGGACCATGTCCCGGCGCAGCAGGCCCTCGAAGCCGAACCCGCCGAACTTGCGCATCTCCTCGGTGATCCCGACGAAGACGCCGAGCTTGTGGGGGTTCAGCGTGACGGTGCCCGTCTTGACGGTGCTCGCCGGGTACGGGTCCTCCTCGCCGATCCACGCGGCGACCAGGCCGCCCTCGAACTTGTGGATCTTGACGTTGCCCCCCATGAGGCCGTCGATCACCGACACGCGCGTCTGCCCCTCGCCCTCGAGTGAGACGAAGACCGAGCGCGTGTAGATCGCGCCGATCACGTCGGGGATCACCTGGTCGGGGATGAAGGACCCCGCCGAGACGTCGTCGCCCATCGTGATGTTCGCCTTGGCGAACGTCTCGCGGAGCTTCGCGCTCGCGGCCTGGATGATCTCGAACTCCTGCTCCGCGCCGACGTTGCCCCACTTCTTCGAGGCGTCGCCGTACTTGCGGCCGAGCATCGCGCGCAGGATCGAGAAGTCCTTGACGTCCTCGATCCCGGACACGTAGAGCCCGTTCTTGCTGTTGCGGATCGTGCGCGTCAGGGACTCCTGACTCGCGTGCAGCTTCTCCATCCGCGTGTGGATGCCCGCGACGTCGAGGTCCTTGAGCGGACCGACCATGTCCTCGAGGCCCCGCAGGCGTTCGACCGTCTTGGCGAACGTCCCCGCCGGACCGAGGTGGTCCTCCATCTGCTTGAGCAGCTTGACGACGTTCTCTTCGCGCTGCTTCTCTTCCTGTTCCTTCGTCAGCGTGGGCATCTCTCGCGGCCTCCTTGAGCCGTTTCTTTCCGTGTCGCAGCCGGCCCGACCAAGAGCGGCTGATGAATTCGTTCGCGCGTCAGCCGGAGCCTATCACCTCGGCCTTGATGTCTCTCTCCCGCAGGATCTGCAGGAAGGATTTCGGAACGTCGCGCTCGGTGACCGCGCGCTCGTTGATCGCGTCGAGGACCCCGGCATCCGCCAGCGTCGCGTCGATCGGGCCCGCCTCGACGAGCGTTCGGACGTCGTCGAGCATCGCGGCCAGGCCGACCATGCCGTCGGTGATCGGGTCGAGCTTCGCGGCGATCGCGTCCAGCTTCGCCTCGACGCGCGCTAGGCGGTCGTCGTCCGCGACCTTCTCCTCGGCCGGCGGGACGTATCCGCGCAGCGACCCCTGGTCGAACTCCTCGAACGGAGCCTCGACCTCGCGGTGCGCGCGGAACTTGCTCTTCGGGAACAGCAGTCGGGCCATCGCCACGAGCTCGCGGTCCTCGGCCTTCCATCCCGCGTCGTCCCGGGAGCGTCGGCGGGCGGATCGCTCCAGCTCGCGCGCGACCTCGAGGTCGATCGGCTGGAGCTCGCCGCGGGCCTTCGCGGACGAGAGCAGCGAGTGCGCCCCGGGATTCGCCCCAAGCGTGCAAGGCGAGAACTCGAGCAGGTGGTTCTGCTCCAGGATCACGCCCCAGCGCCCAAGCCCGAGCGTCGCGCGCTCGGCCTCGTCGCGGATGTCGATCACCCGGTCGGAGACGAGGCCGACCGAGCCCGCGCGAAGGAACCCGGCCTTGACCAGCCGGAAGACCTTGTCGGCGAACTCGTATTGATCCTTGGTCGCGAAGAGCCCGAGCATCCAGAGCGCGGGCCCGACGTAGTCGGCGCCGCGGCGCTGCAGGACGTTCCAGTCGATGCCGTTCGCGACGGGCAGGCCGCCCCAGTCGTGCGCGATCGGCCAGACCGGGTTCAGCTCGAACAGGTCGAAGATCCAGCTCTGCCGGACGATGTCGCCCTGCGAGTCGACGCGCTCGTCGGAGCACCAGTACGGAACGACGCGGCCCTCGTAGCCGGCCTCCCACTTGAGCCCGCGGCGCTTCGCCAGGTCGGGATACGTCGCGCTCTCGGGCGACGGAGCGCCGTCGCCGAGCAGGCCGCTCGCGTCGCTCTTGGCCGTCGCCTTGTAGACGCGCGCGTTCGCGTCGGCGTCCCCCTTCGCGACCCATCCGGCGTTCATGTTCTTGCGCGCGGCCGCGCGCTCCCCGTCGCGCTCGACGAGGAGCCGTCCGATCTGCTCGGGGTCCTCGAGCACGACCGCCGACTTGAGGCCGGCGATCAGCGCGTCGAGCGGGCTCGGGACGGGTTCGGTTTTCGTCGGCACCGCGCTGATACCTACTTCACGCGGGCACCGCGACGCAACGGCAGTTGATGATCTCGTCGACGGGCGCCTCGACGTCGCCGGGGTGCCGAAGCCGCCCGTCCGATCGCCCGACGTCCCCGAGGTAGTCGTGGTCGATCGGCAGCGCGCCCTTGCCGCCGAAGACCTGGTGATCGGGGCGGACGATCTCGTCGCCGGCCGTGGTCCACTCCTGGTCCTCGACGCCGTGGGCCCGGAACATCTGGTCGCGGACCCCGTTGAAGAGCCCGGAGACCTCGGTCCGCGCCCACGTGAGCGTCTTGGCCGCGGACTGCGAGACGTCGAAGACGTGCCCGATCCGCGCGCGGAGCTGGGAGATCGTGTCGCCGGCCGAGACGCCCTGGGAGAGCGAGGCTCGCACGCGCCCGAGCAGCGTCTTGGCGCTCTCCGAGACGATCTTCCGCTCGCGCAGGTCGAAGTAGGAGAGGATCGCCGAGTCGTCGATCGAGAAGACCGGGACCCCGAGGTCCTCGACCGTGAAGTCCCAGGCCGCCTCGAGCACGCCCGCGTAGGTCGGCCGGATCAGCGACTTCAGCGTCGACTCGAGCTCGGCGAGCTCCGGCAGCACCGCAGTCAGGTCGATCGACTTCTCGCGCGCCTTGCCCGCCCCGGCCGTCGCTTCGTCGAAGCTCTCGAGGACGTCCTTCCGATGCCCGGCCACCCACCCGCGGTAGGCCGTCCGGGCCGGTCGCTCAAGTTTTGTCTCAATCGCGAGAAAATGGCGCCATCTTTTTCCGGCGGACCGGGTCCGCGCCCCGTCGCTTCGCCGAACCGCGGGCGCGCCCTTGGCCGGGCCCGGTTCGGCGGCGGGCTCCTCCGAGGCGGGCTGCCCGCCGGCGGGCGCGGGCGACGGCTCGCCCATGCCCTGGAACGCCTCGTCCACGGCCAGGCGGACGGGGACCATGAGCTGGGGCACCAGCGCGTCCTCGTCGCCGGGGAACTCGGCGACCGGGAGGTCGACGACCTCGAGCGCCTGCTTCGGGGACATGTGGATCCCGGCCGCGGTGAGCTTCGTGACGATGTCCGCCTTGTCCGAGACGCCCGCGCGCATCGCCTCGATCCCGCGGATGTCGAACATGAAGAAGACGTCGTCGGTCTCCGGAAACAGGAGCGTCGAGTCGATCTCCGCCTCGATCATTCGGAAGTCGGGGAGGATCGTCTTGTCCCAGAAGCTCTTGTCCTGCGAGAGCGCGGTCGCGTAGTTCGTGAACTGCGTCAGCCCGAGCAGCGACGGCGGCGTGCCGAGCACCGCTAGGATCTCCTCGCGGTCCCACTTGCGCTGCTCGAGGAACTCCATGTCCTGCGGCGAGAGCGCGATGTTCTGCCACTCGAATCCGCTGTGCAGGATCCCGACGCGCTCGGCGTTCTCGACGCCTTTGTGCATCTGCTCCCACGACTCGCGGAAGTCCTGCTGCTCCTTCGGCGTCAGCGCCCCTTCGAACTTCAGCGTCCCCTTCGGGATCGCGCGGTTGCGCAGGAGGTTCGACGTGTAGGCGCTCGTCGCGAGGTCGATCTCGATCCCCTGCGCGACGGCGGAGAGGCGGGACATCCCGCGCAGCGGGTTCGACGGGTTCGGCAGCTTGAACTGCACGACCTGGTCGAGGTCGAGCGGGATCCGGCTGCGCGCGCCGGGCATCCAGCGCGGTGGCCGATACCACCAGCCGATCAGCGGCCCGCTCGTTCCGTCGCGCAGTCGCTCCTCGAACAGGTCCGGCGACATCGGCCAGAGCTGCGTCGGCATCTCGCCGAGCGCCGTCGCCACGGGGTTGCCCTCGTCGTCGCCTTTGACCCAAAAGCACTCCCCGCGCACGCGCAGGAAGAGCAGCGTGACCTGCATGAGCTGGTCGCCGTTCTGCATCGGGTTCGGCCGGATCAGCAGGTCCATGAGCGGGTGCTCGAGGTCCGGCTCCGCGTCCGCGTCCTTCATCGACAGGCGCTTCGTCAGCGGCACGCGCAGGTGCCGCTGGAGCGCGCGCCGGCGGCTGCCGGCCTTGGGCCCCGTCCACTTCCGGCCGGCCTCGAGCGTCTTGGATCGACGCCGCTCGACCGTGGACTTCGTCTCGCGCATGACGACGCCGGGCGCCTGCGCGCCGGTCGTCGAGACGATCAGCGCGGACGCGAGCACCCAGGCGTGATTCGAGAGCGGGTCCTCGGCGCGCTGGATCGCGGGCAGGCGCGAGTTCGCGAGCGCCTGCATGTACGAGACGACCGAGTTGTTGAAGAGCTTCCGGCTCGCGCCATCGACGGGCGCGTCGCGCAGGTCCGCAGCGAGCGCCATCGCCTCGCGCAGCGGGAGACCGTTCGGTCCGAGGATCGCGGCTCCGGGCATCGGGGATCAGATCCTCGAGGGGACCACGCCTTTGGGGAGCCGCGCGTAGGCGGCTGTCGGGTCGACCCTGGGCTTCTTCGGCTCGTCGGCGTCGGTCCCGAAGACCGCGCTCCAGAACAGGTCCTGACCGTAGAACGCCTCCATCGCGTCGATCAGCGCGATCGTGAGCACCGCGCGCTGGACCGCCTCGACGTCGACCTCGAGCTCGTACGCGAGCCGGGGCTCCGCGCCCGCCCACTCGAAGAACGAGCGCGGCGCGACCCATTCGAAGAACGGCAGGTCCTGGTCCTGGTCGTCCGGGCTCTCGTCCGCCTCCTCCGCGCTCGCGGGCGCGACGATCTCGGGCTCGGGGTCCGATCCCCGCGGCGTCAGCTTCCTCGGCATGCTCTGTTCCTCCGTCGGCCGATCCTAACTAGGATCGATCGCGAGAGAAGCGTTGGCGTTCGCGGTGCCGGTTCTATCCAGAAACGACAACGAAGAACTGCTGATGGCGGCGTAGCCGCCGGCGGCCCCGGGCCTCGCGCCCGACGCGCCGCGCGATCGACGAAGGGGGCGGCCGCGAGGCCGCCTCCTCAGAGCGACCCCTCGAGGACCATGATCCCGGGCTTGACCACGCGGTGCTTCCGCATCTGCCACGCGATCGCCCACTTGAAGACGGCGTCGTCGTGCGCGCCCGAGTCGGCCTCGAACCTCCCGCTCGTCTGGAGGCGGAACGAGAGGCACTCGGACAGCAGGTCCGCGTCGCGCACCTTCATCGATCCGTCCTCGATCGCGGCGGCCATCTGCTGGAGCATGACCGGGCGCGTCTCGCCGTCGGTCGACCAGCCTGGGCGCCCGTGTCGCGTCCACGCCATGCCGTCCGCGCCGCGCTCGACCTGGTCCGTTCCACGCTTGAAGTAGTAGAGCGAGCCGCCGTGGAAGTGCGGCCGATCGAGCCCTAGCTCGAGGACCTTCTGCAGGACCGCGTGTCCGTGGTTCTGGCGTTCGATCCCGACGAGCGCGTCGTTGTATCTGCGATGCACGCGCACGACGTGCGCCGCGAGCGTCGGCGGGTTGAAGATCCCGTGCACCGTCGCGACCTGCGCGCCGGTGTCGCGGCGCAGCACGCCGAGCCCGCACGGGTCGCATCCGGGGATCCCCTCCGACGTGTCGCACCCGATCACGTACTCGACGCCTTTCTCCGGCGCCTCCCACTCGACCTCGTAGCCGCCAGGGACGTGCCTGCGCTCGTAGGTGCGCAGTGCCTTCGAAAGCGCGATCACCTTGTCGACGTCGAAGTAGCAGGTGCCGCTCGACATGAACGCGCTCTCGTCGTCCTCGGGGTATTCTTGTTTAAAGAGTCGGCGTAGCTCGCCCTTCGTCGCGCGGCGCCACGCGATCTGCGCAAGCGTCAGGCCGTGCCGCTCGATCAGGTCCTGCTCCTCCGCCTCGAGCGAATCGCGGACCTCCTCGGGCTCGTACGTGCCCGGCGACGCGACGTTCAGCGGGTCGTCGAACCAGCGCAGGAAGATCGGCCACCAGGGCACGACGCCGCGCTTCGCGTCCTGGTACAGGTGGTAGAACCACTCGCGCCCGTTCGGCGTGCCCTCGAGCGAGACCTCGCCGTTCGACGCCGCGCGCGTGATCGCAGCCATCACCGAGTCCATCTCCTCGGCGTTGCGCTGGCCCGGGCACCAGTACGGGACCTCGGATCCGTGCACGCGCTGATAGGTTTCGCCGCGCGCCGTCGCGGAGCCGCTCGCGGTGCCGACTGCGAATCGCGACCCGTTGGCGAGCCGCATCATCGACTCGGATCCGGCGCCGATCAGCGGCGGCGCGTCGGGGTCGCGGTCGTGGAAGAGCTTCACCGTCGGGAAGATGTTGCGCGCCTTGCGGTCGGTGTCCGCGAGCGAGAGGACCCACGAGTTCGGGCGATCGGCGGCGACGAGGTAGCTCTCGATCTGCTCGATCGACGTGATGCCGCCGCGCCGGTACTTGGGGACGATGAACTTCGTGAACCCGCGCGCGCGCCCGAGCCGCTTCATTGCGACGTAGCGGCGCTGCATCGGCAGCAGCTCGGCCGGGACGATCGGCGGGGCGCCCGACGCCTCCCACGTCGCGCCGCCGGCGAGTGCGGCCGAGGCGCGCTGCCCGGCCGAGAGGAGCCGGGCCGGCTTGTCCGTCCGGATCCATAGGCGCCGACGGGCCGCGGCTGCGAGCGCCAGGGGGGGCGGCTCCGCGCCCTCGAGCTCCATCATCCGCCGGTTGCGCCGGTCCTCGAGGTCGCCGACCTTCTCGGCCTGGTCGGGGAAGGCGCCCACGGCCGCCCGCCAGGGGATGCGGACGACGTCGTAGCCGTCCTCGCCGTTGGCCGCGTGGGCGAACCAATGGCCCCGGGTCGGCGCCTGGCCCGCCAGGACGACCAAGCCGGCGTCCGCGGCCCCGGCGCGCACGGCGGGGTTCTCCCCTAGGCCGTTGCACCCGTGGGCGAACAGCCCGGCCAGCGAGTCCGCGGCCAGGTCGTCGAGGTCCTCGGGCGACTCTGCCAACCACAGGACGCAGCCGCCGGCCCTGACTACCCTAACGCGCCCCGAACGGCCGCCCCGGGCGCGCGGCAGCCAGCGCCTGGCCAGCGCGACGGCGCGATCGCGCCCCGGGCCGACCAGGACGACGTCGCCGCGCCTGGCGAGCGCCAGGGCCAGCAGCGAGGCCTGCGCGCGGACGTCGAGCGCGGCGTGCACGACCGCGACGCGGCCCGACGCGCGGGCGATCGCCTTCCAGGGCGCGGGGATGGAGATCTTGGTGGTCAATCTGCTGCGGATCTGCTGCGGATCTGCTGCGGATCTGCTGCGCATTTGGTAGCCGCGGCCGGATTTGAACCGGCGACCTCCAGCTTATGAGGCTGGCGAGCTACCAGGCTGCTCTACGCGGCGATGTTCCACGTGGAACGCTACCCGAGCCGACCGCGGATCGCCTTCGCCTCGGCGTCCGCCTGGTTCGCGGCGGCCTTCGACGCCGCGCTGGTGTGCGCCGCGCCGGTTGCGGAGACCATCCGGCGCAGGCTCTCGCCGCGGCGCCCGCGCTTCGCGACCAGGCCCCACAGGCCCGTCCAGAAGTTCCGAGCCGAGCGCGGGATCACCAGGTACTTGACGCCGAGCCAGATCAGAGCGCCCAGCCCGACATATTCCAGGAAACTCATGCCGCCTCCTCCGGGGTTGTAGTCCCCCCCGCCCGTGTGCACGTTGTTGACCACCTGCGCCGGCCGAAACGCGAAGCTCGCGCCGAGCGCGGCCAGGCCGATGTAGAGCGCGTTGACCACGCTCACGCCGATCGCCACCGCGGTCGCGACGGAGGCGACGACCGAGACGACGATCTCGACGAGCTTCCCGGAGAACGCCTCGATCATCCGCGAGAACCATCCGCCGCTCGCGGCGTCCGCCGCGCGCCGCTTGACCTCATCGACGGTCGAAGGCGGATCAGAGGCGCAGGCGTGCGCGAGGGCGAACAGCGTGATGGCCGTCGCGGCGACGAGCCACCGCGCCCACCGCCGCCAGCGCCGCTCGTTCATCTCGCAGACTGCCGCCCGCTGATCCAGATCCGCGAGCCGTCGAGCGGGTTGATCACGCAGACCGACAGCGCCCCGTCCACCGCGCGACGCAGCGCGGACCGCTTCGCCGTCCAGAAGTTGTAGAAGGCCTCGCCCGCGGCGCCGACCTTCTTTCCGTTGCGGCTCTTCACGCGCCAGCGCCAGCATTGGCCGTCGCTGTCGGGCTTGCCCTTGTAGACCTCGACGTAGTTCCCGCTCTTCGCCATTCGTTCTCCCTTAGAGGCTCGCTCGGAGCCCGACCGCCGTCCCGTCCTCGTCGTTCCACCGATCGTCGTGCCGATACTCGAGCGTCGCCCAGACGCCGTCGCGCAGGAGGTAGCGCAGCTCGGGCCGCGCGGAGGTCCAGTCGCCCCCGTCCTCCCACCACGCGCGCTCGACGTAGCCGCCGATCGACCAGCGCTCGCGCAGCGCGATCTCGAACTGAGCCCGCGCCATCGCGCCGCCTCCGTCGTCGGAGATCGGGAACAGCTCGAGGCGGCAGAAAGGCTGTTCCCCTCCGGTCCACGGATCGAGGTACGCGCCGAGGCGCGTCGTCGAGTTGCGCGAGCCGGTGAAGTCCTCGTACCAGAGCGCTACTCCGGCGGCCGGGGCGAGGCGCGCGAAGACTCCGCCGCGCAGCGCGAAGCGCGCCGGGTCATTCGCGAGGCTCGAGTAGAGGTCGAGCGAGCCGTAGACGTCGACGCGCTCGTGCGGGCGCGAGTGGCCCTCGAACGCCAGGTCGCGCAGGTCGCGCCGCGAGTCGACCGAGTATTCGACCGCGAGCCAGTTCGAATCGAACGGGTTGCGCGTCTCGACGCTCGAGGGCGCGGGCTCCGCCCGACTCTCCCAGGGCCAGCCGAGAGCCTCCGGCGCCGCGGGCTCGGCCCGCGCGGCCTGCGGATCCTGGTCCGGGCACTCGCCGACGATCGGATAGGCCGCTCCCTGCGCCTGCGCGCAGGAGCACGGCGCCAGGGCTAGGGCGAATCGAAGGGCGAGCCGCATGCGCCGAACGCTACCAAGGCGCCGGCGCAGGCGCACGCCCCTACTTGACGCCGTAGAGCTTCACGACGACTCCGTCCTCGCCGGGGTCGCCGACGACCCCCGTCCCCGCCTTCGCTCCGCCGAGACCTCCCGCGGCCGAGCACGTGATCGTGTCGGGGATCGTCGTCTCGGAGAGCACAGCGACGAGCCCTCCGCCCCCTCCTCCTCCGCCGCCCGTGTTTCCGGCCGGGTCGCCGGCGCCGCCGACTCCGCCCTTGGCCTGAATCGATCCGGCTCCAGAGATCGCGCGCGCGGCCACAACGAGCATCCCTCCGGACGCGCCGCCGCCGCCGCCCTTCTTCACGCCGTCTCCGCCGGCGCCCCCGCCGCCGGTCCCGGCCTCCAGGAGCTCGCCCTGCGAGTCCCCGGTGAGCAGCGGGACGATCTGGTGCACGACGCGCACCCCGCCGTTCGCGTCCGGGAAGGCGGTCGACGCGCCCGCCGACGCGCCGGCCCCCGTGCCGCCGTCGCCGCCTTGGCCGCCGACGCCGCAGGT
>Ga0137319_1000020_pt1 | contig 73929 bp, 45 predicted proteins | sample EasRivERMZT333_2_FD_104752 | JGI IMG/M metagenome (GOLD analysis project Ga0137319, IMG submission 104752) | Soil microbial communities from meander-bound floodplain in the East River, Colorado, USA - East River MetaG ERMZT333_2 | ecosystem: Environmental > Terrestrial > Soil > Floodplain ... | reverse complement strand
TCGGCCGGGCCGCCCGCCAGGCGCTGGGACGGATGCGGCGGCGCCCAACTCTGGTGGAATCCTTCTGGAAGCAGGCGGAATTGTTTTGAGCCAATTGTCACTATATTATGCGAAAGTCAATAATTTCCTATTGCTTGCTCCATCCAGAATGGGCCACTAGATTCGTTGCATGGCACACGCCGATTTTGTCCATCTCCATTTGCACAGCGAGTATTCGCTGCTCGACGGAGCATGCCGCCTGGATCGGCTCATGGAAAAGGCGCACGAACTGAGGCTGCCTGCGCTCGCTCTGACCGACCACGGCGTGCTCTATGGCGCCATCGATTTTTATCAGGCGGCTCGCAACAAGGGGATTAAGCCCATCATTGGCTGCGAAGTGTACGTCGCTCCTGGAAGCCGGCTGGAAAAGAAAACCGGCAGCGGCAGCCGGGACATTTATCACCATCTTGTCCTGCTGGCCAAAGATGAGAGCGGTTACAAAAACCTCATCCAGCTGGTCACCGATGCCCATTTCAAGGGCTATTATTACAAACCGCGCATCGATAAAGAAATGCTGACCGCGCACAAGGAAGGGTTAATCGCCCTCTCCGGTTGCCTGGCCAGCGAAATTCCGGACCTCATCGGAAAGGACAATTTGGAGAAGGCCCGCGAAACAATTGACTGGTTCAAGCAGACACTTGGGGCCGACAACTTCTATCTGGAACTTCAGAATCACGGCATTGCCGATCAGATGAAAGTCAATCGCCATCTGATTCCATGGTCGAAGGAGTTTGGCCTTCGGCTCGTGGCCACCAATGATGTTCACTACATCGAGAAGGCCCATTCACACGCTCACGACTCGCTGATTTGCATCGGCACGCAGACCCTGTTGAGCGACTCCAAGCGGATGAGCTATCAGCCGGAGCAGTTCTTTTTGCGATCCGCCGAGGAAATGAAGGCGCTTTTTGCTGAAATTCCTGAAGCGGTGCAAAACACGTTGGAAGTTGCCGAGAAGTGCAATCTGGAAATTGAGTTTGGAAAACTGCATTTCCCCACTTTTGAACCGCCCGAACACCACACGCGCGAGGGCTACCTGCGGCAGATTCTCGCGGAAGGCTTGCAGCGGCGCTACGGCCTGCGAACGCGGATCGAAGGCAGGGAATTCGTCGCCGAAGGCATTGAGGACGCGCGGCGTCTTCCAACCTTCAACGTCAGTGCCGACGTGAGAAGGCAGTCTGATTCGTCTGTTGGCGGTGAAACCAGTCCGCCTCCGTACGTCGCTGGCCACGACCCAACGGATCCGGTTGCCGCCAGCGCTATCAAGGGCATCCTGGATCGTTTGCAAATGGAACTGAGCGTGATCGAGAAGACCGGTTTCCTCAGCTACTTTTTGATCGTCGGTGACTTCGTGCGCTACGGGCGGAGCAAAGGCATTTCGTGCGTGGCCAGAGGTTCGGCGGCGGGTTCTCTGGTGACTTACCTGCTGGACATTTCCAATGTGGATCCAATCCGTTATGGCCTGCTCTTCGAACGATTCCTGAATCCCGAACGTGTCAACCCCCCGGATATCGACATCGATTTCGCGGACGATCGCCGCGCCGATGTCATCGAGTACGTTCGTGAAAAATATGGCCGCGATTCGGTGGCGCAGATCATCACCTTCGGGACCATGGGCGCCAAATCGGTCGTGCGCGATCTGGCGCGAGTCAATGGCATGAGCTATGGCGAAGGCGACCGCCTGGCCAAAATGATTCCCGGCGAACTGAACATGACGCTGGCCAAGGCGCTGAAGCAATCGCCGGAGCTCAAACAAGCCTACGATAGCGAGGAAACGACGCGCGGACTCATCGATACGGCCTTCATCCTTGAGGACCTGACTCGCAACGCCTCCGTTCACGCCGCCGGCGTCGTGATTGGCGATCAGCCGCTCGTTAATTTACTGCCACTCAAGCAGGACGAAGACAGCACCATTGTGACGCAATATGCGATGGGCCCCGTGGGCGATCTCGGCCTCTTGAAGATGGATTTCCTGGGACTCAAAACGCTGACGGTGATTCGCAATACATGCGAAATGGTTAAGGCCATCAAAAGTATCGACATTCCCATTGATGATCTGCCGCTCGATGATGCCCGGACCTACGAAATCCTCAACAAAGGGAATACGGTCGGCATCTTCCAACTGGAATCGAGCGGGATGCGCGACCTCTGCCGGCGATTTCAAATCAGTTCTATCGAGCACATCACGGCGCTGATTGCCCTGTATCGGCCCGGGCCGATGGAGCTGATTCCCGAATTCATCAAGCGCCGTCACGGAGAGATGAGGATCGAATACGAGCATCCGTTGCTGGAGCCGATTTGCCGGGAGACCTACGGCATCATGGTTTATCAGGAGCAAGTGATGCAGGCCGCGCAAGTGCTGGCAGGTTATACGCTCGGTGGCGCGGACCTGCTGCGCCGCGCCATGGGCAAGAAGGAAGTGGAGAAAATGCAGAAGCAGCGCGAGACGTTTGTCAAAGGCGCTGCCAGGGCGAACAACATTCCCGCGGCCAAGGCGAATGCCATTTTCGACTTGCTCGAAAAATTCGCCGGCTATGGCTTCAACAAATCGCACGCCGCCGCCTATGCCATCGTCGCTTATCAGACGGCTTACTTGAAGGCCAATTACCCGGTCGAATTCATGTGCGCGCTCATGACGAATGACATGGGCAACACGGATAAATTGAGTGTGCTGTTGAATGAGGCGCGGTCGATGGGCCTCGAAGTGTTGCCGCCCGATGTCAATGAGGGTCAGGTCCACTTCGCTCCAGCACGTGACGGCAACGTCATCCGCTTTGGGCTCGCGGCCATAAAGGGTGTCGGTGAAGTCGCCGTCGCCAATATCCTCAAGGCGCGCCAACAGGGAGGTGACTTTAGAGACTTTGATGACTTCTGCGAGCGGGCGGGTACGGAAACAGTCAACCGAAAGATGCTCGAAGCACTTGTCAAATCCGGCGCCTGTGATTGCTTCGGTGAAGCTCGCAAGTCGATGTTTGACAGGATCGATACAGTTCTGTCTGGAGCTGCCAATACGTTGGACATCCGCAAAGGAGGACAACGCGGATGGGAAAGCATTCTACAGGAGTCGGGGCCCAAGGTCAGAAAAGCATCGGTATCTAAAGAGGAATGGCCCCAGCACGAGTTGCTCGCCGCAGAGAAGGAGCTTTTGGGATTTTTCGTCACGGGCCACCCACTCACCCCTTACGTGCCGTTGCTGGAAGCCTACGCGCTAACCAATTCGGTCACGGCCGCACAGTTGCCCAACCGCGGTCTGACGCGGCTGGGTGGCTTGATCTCGGCCGTGCAACAGGGAGTTTCGAAAAAGAGCAACAAGCCCTACGCCATGGTTGCGCTGGAGGATCTGCAAGGCAGCATTTCCATGCTGTGCATGAACGAGAACTATGATCGCTATCGTGAATTGCTCGTCCCAAATAAGGCCGTGCTGGTCGTCGGCGAAGTCAATAATGGCGACGACAAACCCAAGATTTTTCCACAGGAAATCATGCCGCTGGAAGATGCCCCCAGGAAATTCACCAAACAGATTCACCTGCGTCTGCACACGGCCCACCTGAATCCTGAAGCGCTGGAATCGATTCGCCAGCTTGCCCTGGCACATTCCGGCAAGTGCCCGCTCTTTCTGTGTTTGAGGCGACCGACTGGCGAGATTATTTTCATCGAGACTCACGAGAAGTTCTTTGTGACGCCCTCGGCACGGTTGCAGCAAGCCGCTGACGAACTCTTTGGTGAAGAAACCTATTATGCGAAGGTGGACACGAGCTTGCCGGAACGGGCGAGGAGAAGTTGGGAACGGGCCATCGGGGAATGATTCGTGACCCGCGTGTAACGCGGCATTGCCAGCGAAGAGAGAATTCGATCGGTGGTTGCTCGAACCCTCGGCAAGCTGGAAAGATAAGGACGGTGCTTCGGTAAAGCCAAACTCCACTGCGAAATTGCTTTCAACGAGCGCATCGCGCAGACAGACCCATCTGCCTCTGCGCGGCTTGATGACCTGATCGATTCATTCGGCGAAGCTACCCAATCCCTGAATCGCCGCCAGCGCCACGCCGTCGGCATCGACCGTCCCGATGCTTTTGTCGTCGGTGCCAAGGCCGAAGGCGCTTTGGAAATCCTGGTTTCAGCCAGCCGTGAGATAAACTGCCCCCCCCCAACACCCGTTATGATTCGGTTGCATGCGAGCCCCTTCACTGGTTTGCTTGGGGCATCGCGTATGAGAAGAATCCCGTTTCGCGTCCGGATACTTGCGTGGCTTGTATTTGCACAGGGCACGTTTACTGTGGGCGCTGCGGATCAACCGCAATGGGGCCACGCATGGTCGCGCAATATGGTCTCGCAGGAGCAGGGGCTGCCGGACTCGTTCGATCCAGCCACGGGCAGGAACATCCGATGGTCGGCCAGGCTTGGCACCGAGACGCATTCGACGCCGGTGGTTTGCGGCGGGCGCGTTTACATCGGCACCAACAATGGCGAACCGCGCGATCCGCGGCACCAAGGCGACCGGGGTGTGCTGATGTGCTTTGAGGAGAAAACGGGAACGTTTCTCTGGCAACTGGTCGTTCCTAAACGCGAAGAAGATCCTTACTTCGATTGGCCCAAATGCGGTATCTCATCGCCGGCGACCGTCGAAGGCGAGCATGTTTATATTGTCAGTAATCGGGGTGAAGTGATTTGTCTGGACGCTGGCGGGATGTCGAACGGCAACGACGGCCCCTTTCGGGATGAAGCCGCGCATATGACGCCGCCCGCGAATTCCGGCGCGACGCCCAAACCGATCGCGGGAGCCGAAATACAGCCACGCGCGCTGGAGCATTCTCCCGAAGCCAAGCTGCTTCAGGCCGGACCGCTCGATGCAGACATCCTTTGGATTTTCGATCTGGTTGGCGGCGCGGGCATCTGGCCGCACGATGCCGCCCACAGTTCGATCCTAATCCACGGGGATCACCTCTATTTGAACTCCGGCACGGGTGTGGACAATACGCACAAGCGCATTCGCACGCCCGATGCGCCCAGCCTGGTGGTGCTCGACAAACGGGGTGGCCGTCTCATCGCGCGCGACGCTGAGAAGATCGCCCCGCAGATTTTTCATTCCACGTGGTCAGCGCCATCGTTGGGTGTTGTGCAGGGGCGTACGCTCGCATTCTTCGCCGGTGGCAACGGGATTGTTTACGCATTCGAAACCATCTCGGGTAGCAGCCAAAGTAAGGAGGCCGGGCCGTCCGGCTCGGAAAGCGCGCAGGAGAAGTCTGAATCCAATCAAAGCCTCCTCACGCCGGCTGCGGCGAGGTCAGGAATTTCCAAGCTCAAAAAAGTCTGGCAGTTCGATTTCGATCCGGCCGCCCCGAAGGCGAACGTGCATCGCTATAACACCAATCGCCGTGAAGGCCCGAGCAACATCTATGGAATGCCTGTCTTCCACGGCGATCGTATCTACGTCGCGGGCGGCGGCGATGTTTTCTGGGGCAAGACGGAGGCGTGGCTCAAGTGCATCGATGCTACGGGAACCGGAGACATAACCGCCAATAGTTTGGTTTGGTCGTATCCGTTGGAGAAGCACGTGATGTCCACGCCGGCGGTGCGCGAGGGGCTTGTGTTCATTGCCGACTGCGGCCGCAAGTTTCATTGCGTCGACTCCCAAAGCGGGAAGGCGCTTTGGACGCACGAGATCAAAGGCGAAGCCTGGGCCTCGCCACTGGTCGCGGATGGCAAGGTCTATCTGGGCACTCGCGGGCGAATGTTTTACGTCTTCACTGCCAGCAAGGAAAAGAAGGTTGTCAGTGAAATAGAATTGCCCGCTCCCGTCAGCGCGACAGCGACGGCGGCCAACGGCGTCCTCTATGTCGCGACGATGACCCACCTCTACGCCGTGCAAAATGGCCCGCGGTGAAGATAGAGTCATTGCCAAAACATTTCCGAATCGCCAGAGCAGTTCGGCTGGCTGCGCCTCGCAGAGGCGCGCTCCGGAGCGCGGGTCTGCGACCCGCAGCGCGCGGCCTTATTTTTGGCTGCGTCGCTCACCACAGAAAGGACTGCTGCTCTGCCAATAGCGTGCCTCCATCCCACAGGCGCACACGCCAGGCGACCAGGTCACCGAATCTTGTGTAATCCTGGCCTGCCAGCTTTATCGCCGACCATTGGCTGAACAGCCGGCCAGGCTTCACACGTTCTTCCACGGTGGCGGAGGTCGGCTCCTTGCCGTTGGCACCGCGCAGTTCGACCAGCAATCTGAGTTGCTGAGAGTGACGTGCCTTCCATTGCACGTCAAAACGAAGACCTGCTCTGAGCTTCGGATCCAGCCGCAGGCGGGCCTGGTAAGCATCGCGCTCGTAAAGGCTGGGCGAAAGGGTGTGGCGCCCTTCGCGATCCAGCAGATGCGGCAACACCTTGATCACTTTGGCAGAAGCAGCGTGCGCAGGCAGCCAGGAGCAACCCAGGACGAAGATCACGGCCAAAAGTCTTGGCAGATGCATGTGGCGACGATAGGAGAAGCCATGCGTTCGAGGAAGCCCGATTTTCCAGCGTATGGATAGACAGCAGTCACTTTGAGGCTGGGGCCTTCGGTTCTTCGGGGAACAGTTCCTTGAAGGTTTTGATGGGCTGGAAGGGAAACAACAGAATCTTCGGGATGACATAAAGCGGCTCCGCCTTGGGCTCGTTCAACGTGCCAGTAATTCTGTATTCGAACAGCTTGGTCACTGGCCAGAACAATTTGCTGACAACAAAGCCAATGGCGGGAAGATCCCGAAGCAGTTCGGCCTCGACACGGAGTTGCACGCGGCGTTCGAAGTCCACCGTGCCGTCAAATTGCATACGCATGGCGGTAGCGTGAATTTCGAGGTTCTTGGAATCAATGACGCCGTTGGTGATGGTAAAGTCTGCGGTGGCTTCCTTTGCGCGGCTGTTGCCCAAACCGGGAATGATCGTGTTGAGAATGTCCGAGAAAAGGCCGAGCACGGGGATGTCCCAGAGCAACCCGTCGCGAAGATGAATGTGGCCTGCGCCTTGCCAGCTTTGCGGGTCGCGGGCATGGGCGCGGGCGACGATGAGTTCGCCGCTGAGTAAACCTTCGATCCTATTGGTGTCAGTGCCGAGGTGTTGCAGCAGCGGGCGTAAATCCACGTTGGTCACAGTGGTGTTGAACGAAAAACTCGGCGCGTTGGACTGCGTGAAATCGAGGCGCGCATGGCCCGAGACGAGCCCGCCGTGCAAGGCTCCCTGCACGTTGAGGAGATGCACGACCTTGCCTTGCCAGGCCACGTTGCCCGCGAGCTGTTGCAGGCGGAATTGCTTCCAGCGAAATGGGCCGCCCGAAACTTCGAAGTACAGATCCTCCTCGTAGCGCTTTCGTTTCAAATCGACCACCCCATGCACGCACGTCGTCGGGGACGTATCAAACTGATACGGCTCCAGGGCACGAGCGGAGCCTTTTCCGATGGCTCGCGCCACCGCCTGGGGATTGAGATTGCCGAAGACGTTCGTCAGATAAGCTTTTTGCTGGCGCAAATCGATAGCGATGCCAGGAGCAGAGCCGTGCTCGCCTTCGCGCCGGATTTGCGGCTCGATAAAACTGACGAGCTGGTTCGTATAAATCAGGCGGGTGGTCGCCTCCTTTATTGTTTCGCCGCGGAAGGTGAAGTTACTCGCAGCGGCATAGGCAACAATGCCCAGCCGGGTCAGATCCCGCCAGTGGCCCCGGATTTCGGCCTCGATGAAGGGCGGTGTTGTGAACTGCGCGTAATCGAAGGCGCGACGTTGAGCTTCTCCTTCGAAGAAGGGTTCGGCGAGCCTGGGATCAATCTGGCCGCGGAGACGCCAAAGAAATTCTTTGGTTTGAGGGCGGGAGGTGTAGTCACCTTCCAGACTGCCTTCAGGCCGCGTCACCTTGAGTTTCGGCAGCCGCCAGACCATGTTGGAAAACCAGAAGGCAGATTGGGCAGAAGTGAAGGGGACCATGCGATAGGCGCCATGGCCGAGTTCAAACCTGCCCAGCACGGCGAGGGTCGGCTGAACTTCGGCCTTCCAATCGGGCTGTCGGTTCGTCCACGCCGGAAGGGTCAGGCGTCCTTGCGCCTCAATTTTTGGCGGAGTCTGCCACGAGTAATTGGCCAGCCCACTCCGGGCATTGGTGCTGAGCAAAGGCGAAATCTTGTGCACGTCGATGCCGGACAACCCGCTAAAAGTCAGTTCGCGTGTGGTGGCATCAAGTTCCAAGCTGGCAATCACTTCACGGCCATCGAGGAGATTGGTGGCCTGCAGCTTCAATTGGGGCGCTCTCCACTGTGCGGCCAGCATCGAATGCTCCACTTGAATCTCACCGGATTGAATATTCGTCAACAGGACGCTCGCATCGAAGTCTACAGCCTCAAGGCGTGCCGGCCAGATCCGGTTGGTATGGAAAAGATGGAACTGGCCTTTGGGCGGGAGAGTGGCGCGGGCGGAGATTTCGGCTCGCTCGGCTTTGCCCCAGGTGGTTTGCGCCTGAGAGGCATGAAGTTCACCCGCAACAAAAGCCGGCCACGCGTTCGTCGGAGGGTGGAACAGGAAAGCCGTCAGTTGAGCCTGGGCTGCGTTCAGCCAATCGCTCCGGAACTGTCGAACTCGGGCTTCGACACCGGTCTGCATGAGTGCCGCGTTGGTCGGGCATGGCTTGAATTTTACCGAGGCGATCCAATGTTCGGCCTTTCCCCAGGGGGTTTGGGCGTCTTTGAGTTCCACCACCATGCTCGCATTGCTGGAGATGAACCGATTGTAGGAAGGGTCCACCTCCATATTCAGTTCGAGGGATTGGACGTGACCCCAGGAAGCGTGCGCGTCGTCCGCCGTCAACTTGAATTGCGCACGCACCCGTTCGTTCGAATGCTTCGGCGGCATCAAGCGACAGTGGATGAAAAAATTTGTGCCCTTGCCCCAGGGCGAAACAATTCCGCGAGCGTGAAGCTCCAAGCGAACATCAAAGCTCTTCAAATCGAGAGCATCTCCCTGCACTTTCACCTGAAGCTCGGGCGTTCCCTGGAACTGGAGCTTTTGCACGGTTGTCGTGATCTTGTGCCATAACGCCGCAACCTCAGCCGGCTGCTTCGTCCGGCGCGCAAACTTCCAATCACGCATGGCCGAGGCATGGGTGATCGCGCCGCTGAGCTGCATCTGCACGCCAAGAAACCTGGCGCGCAACGAGGAGAGTTCCCACCGATCGTCGGGTCTGAAATGCAACTCGCCTCCGATCCCATCGAAAATCAGCGTGCGCCGCGGCTGGTTGGTCGCTTCGAACGGAAGAATAAGACGCCCCCCAATCAGTTTCGCGCCGTCCACTTCCAGTCGGAGTCTTCTGAGAGCGGCGTGATTCAAATGGCATTGCGCTTCGTTCACGAACAGGTGTGGACCACTGAACTGATTCGTCTGCTGAAGGTGAAGATTTTCAGCCACAATCCCGCGGCGCCAGCGCAGACGGATGCGGCTGAAATCAACCTCCCATCCTTCCGCGCGCAACTCCGCCACGAGACGTTTTTTGACAAACTCAGGCAAACCCACCTTGTTCAAAAAGAGGCCCGAAACCACGACGAGCAAAACGACCAGCAGGCCGATGGTGCGGGTCCAGCGAAGAAGGCGACCGGCCCACCGCCGCGCCCGACCTTTTCGCGATGAGGATGCAGATTGGTTTGACGGAGTCGGGCTTTGCATCTGCCTTCGCTCTCAGTGCTCGGCCGCCAACTCCACCTTAAAGCCCCGCCGAGGAAGGGCGCGGCGTCGGATTACTCAAGTCCCGCAAGACGTGAAAGTAGAGCTGTAGCGGGAATTCAAAAATCCAGTTCTGGCCGTCCACGGCGGCCATGGCGTAGGGAAAGAGCGAAGGCGCCCTTTTGTTGCCGAACTCCAGGCTGAGCGCGTTTGTTCTGTCGCCGGTCTTCAGCTCAATCGTAAGCTTGTGCCCATCCTCAGCGAAACCAAAGCCCGAACGGCTCTCGTCGCCACGGGCTACCCACACGGCGGCCCGCAGTTCACCCAGGCGGAAAAGAGTTTCCTCGATGGCAAAGGGATCGATAACGCCTTGTGAACCGGGCGCCAGCGCCCAGTCGCCGGAACTATTGCGAATCATTTGCCGCGTGTAGCCGCGGTGGCGGATGGTCACGCGGCTGATTTGATTCGTGGTAAAGGACCAGACACGGCGGTCGCGCAACTGCCACGAGGCTGAAGGAAGGCGCGTGAAGTCCGCCACGTCGATCCAATACACCGACGTTTCATCGTCGCGCCGCGCAAAAACTTTGTTGTCCTGCCGTGCGCCAATAGCGAGCGCGGCGAGAGTGCGGTTGGTCACGAGCCCAGCCACGTTGGTGACGGTGGTTTTTAGGAGATAGCGGCGCGCGGGCGACGCCAAGCCGTAGGTGGCAAAGTCGGTTACGAGATCTTTCTCAACATTTCCCTCCAACGTGCCCAGGACATTAAGCCATTCGCGCATCAGGTCGGAATCCACCAACGTGGCTTGAGGCTCCAACACCACCCAGACGCCGTTAAACTGGCGCCGCACGGCGAAGCCCTCCGGGCCAGTCACCTCGATGGTGTCAACGGCATTGGTCGAGAGTGAAAGCAGCCGCCGGTCGCGCAACTCGTTTGGTGAAACCTGCACTGCCTCAAGCACGGTCCTGGGCGCCAGAACGATGTTGGTGTGGCTCATCCTGCGGACATACACCCGTGTGGGATCGTTGGTCGGACTTTTGCCGAACTGAACGACTGCAATGTCGTTGGTGCCCAATCCGAAGGCCAGTTCGGCTTCCGGCGGCCGCAAGCCATACTCCTCCAACTCAGCGCCCGGGTCGTCGGTCACAAACTGCTGGGCTCTGGCTGTGAGGATAGCCCGCCAGAAGGTTTCCAGCCTGGCCATGTTCACGCGGGCGGGCGTGGGCTTGGTGAGATTGTATACTTTATTGGTCGCATCCACTTCGACGGTGAAGCCGCGGCCCGGCGCACGCACCTCAATGCGATTAATCGTCAAGCCATTTAAATTGACCAGGGTCGTATCGCGCCAGCCCGAGGAGCTGCGAGGCAGCAGGTCGAAAAGATCGGCGTTAACCACATAAATCCCGCGCGAACTGAGCAATTGAACGTACACCTGGTCACCCGTGGCCGTTTTCGACCCGAACAAAATTTCGGTGCGCCGGCCGCCGTGTTGCAACGTGAGCGTGGCCGCTGGAACGTCCAGGCCAAACTCGGCGATCGTTTTCCCGCTGCCGGCCAACTCGGGCCCGGAAAGGTAAGCCTCACTGGTCATGTCGGCGATGACCTTGAGAACGTTCTCCACCGCGAAGTTTTGCGCCGGATAAAACAAAGGCACGGTCAGGTTCCAGTTTTCATTGGTCTTCTCGACGCGAAGAATCAGTTGGTTGGTGCGGCGGAGTTGAAGGATGGTGACCTCGGCGGGTTTCAGCGGCACGAGGTGCTGGGGCGGTTGCACGGTCGAAGTCGCCCCGGTGTGCCGCTCCACCACGTAAATAAAGGCGAAAAGCACTGCAGCCAGTGCCAGCAACAACCAGGTGCTTTTCCAGTTCATGGACGGATCGGAATGTAGAGTGATGGATCGGTGGCGTATGCGAGCATTAGACTTCTGGACTCCATTGCGCCATGACTCCGTTTTGTCCGTTGTTTGATCATTTTCGCCGCCGCACCGAGACCAGCAGGCCCAGAAGCATGATGCTGCCGGGCATGCCCACCATCAATATCCAACGCACGGCGGAAAGCTGTGATCCCGAAATGATTATTTTGTAATCCTTAATGGGCCGCGGCGGAATGCTGACCAGCAATTCATTGCGCGCCAGCAGCCAATTCAACGCATGGCTGGCAAATTCCCGATTGGCCAGCTTGTCGATCGTTTCGTTGCCCAGAAAGATCGAGTCACCCGTCACAACCATGCGGGTGGAGCCGCGGTCGGCCAGCACGTTGCGAATCGCCCCCTTCTCTACCGCCACCATCAGTGGCGCCGGGCCGATGACATCGTCGGGGTTTTGATAGATATCCCCATCCTTGCGAATGTCCGTCGCGATGCGGCCCTCTGGGCTGGTGGTGGCCAGCACTTCGACTTGCACGGCGTCCGCGCTGCGGCTGGTGGTAGCCGCTTTGCCGATGGAACGCGGCAAAACCAAATAGAGCCGCGACTGGACCAAGGGCCGGATCAGTGGATGGCCCGTGAACGTTTTCACGACCATGTCCTTGCCCGTGTAACTGTTCTTCCGATCGAACACCACATTGCGCCCCACCTCGACGCCCCAGCTGCTCAAGATCTTTTCCAGCCCAAGCTGTTTGTTCAGCGTCTGATAATTGTTAAACAGGACGAGTAATCGTCCTCCCTGGTTCAGATAACGCTCGATCTTGCTCAGTTCTTCGGGGAAAAGCGGATGTATCGGTCCCGCAATAATGAGCAGGTGGCAATCCGCCGGCACTTCCGTCGCGCCTTCCAGGCTCAGAACCTCATGCTGAATGGCGTTTTCCCTCAGCAGGCCGGCAAATTTTGAGTAGCCCATCAATGTGTCGTCGTTGTCGGGACGATGCTCGCCGTGGCCTTGAAGGAAGCAGGCTTTGAGCGTCCGCGGCGTGGTCACACTCAACAACGCCGACGTAAACATCACTTCCCCCTTGAAATGAGTGCGGCGGATCTCTTTGCTTTGGCCGCTGACGAGGGGTTGGATGTCAAGGTCCGACAATTCGCCCTCATAGACGAAACGAGTCCGGCTGTCACAGTCGAAGACAATCAAATTCTTTTCACTCGGTTGGCTGAATTTATATCTGGCTTTGACCAGGTTGGCGGCGGCTGGATCGCGCACGTAATCGACAGTTTCAACCTCGATTTTGTAGTTGGCAAATTTGTATTCCTTGAGCAGTGCGTGGACCGAGGGGAAGAGAGGCTCGGTTTTGTCGAAATAGATGATCACCCGAACGTCGTTGGTCACGGAAGCGATCACGCGCCGGCTCAACGGCGAAAGTTCGACCTCATTGAGCGTGGATACGGGTAAACGCCAGAAATGCCGGGCGGCCAGATAATTGATCATGGTCACCAGCGCCAACACCGCGAGCACCGAAAGCAGCACACTCAGGCTCAGGCTCCATCTGCGGGCGATGGAGAAACTGGGGGGCGTTTTGTTGTTCATGCTATTTCCACCGCCGGCTTTCCACGACTTTAAAAGTTAAGAACAAAAAGAAAATCGTCAGGCTAAGATAGAAAACCACTGGACGCGTGTCGATGACGCCTCGTGCAAAATCCTGCATGTGTTCGATCAGCCCAAGATGCATAAAAATCTGCGCCTTCAACCCGCTTTGCGTGGACATGCTCAGGGAGATGAAGCTCAACAGGAAAATGGCCACGCCCCCCGCAAAGCTAATCATGGCCGCATTGATCTGGCTGCGTGTAATGGCCGAGGCGAAGCAGCCCAGTGACATGTAAAGCCCGCCCAGGAGAAAAATGCCGAGGAATGTGGCGCCGACCGTCCCTGCGTCCAGCACCGTCGGATCGTTGCTGTAATAGCGGACAACGAATAAACAGCCCAACAGCGGCAGCCACATCAAAACGTAGAAGAGCATGGCGCCGGTAAACTTGGCCAGCACCACCTGGAAATCGCTCACGGGCGTGGTCATGAGCGTCTCAAATGTCCCGGAATACTTCTCCAGCGCAAACGAACGCATCGTAATCACGGGCGCAGCGACGACCACAATCAACCAGAAGTACATCGTCCCGTAGAACACTTCCGTAATGGGGCGATCCGTCGCCTCCGAATTGAGGGCCAGCAGCAGATTGGCGAAGCTGTAACCGATCAGGAAAAGAACCGCCGCAATGATCACATAGCCGGTCCAGGAAAAGAAGTGTGCCCCCATCTCGCGCCGCACCAGTGTCCAGTAGGCTTGCATCAACTCCCCTCCTCCTCCTGGTTGGTTCGGGTCACCTGCACAAAGATGTCCTCCAGGGAATGCCGGCTGCGGGTCAATTCCCGCAAGGTCCAGCGGCGCTCGCACACCAGTGAGAAGATCTGGGGACGCAAATCCACCCCAGCCCGCGCCGTCAAAGCGCAGCGAATGAACTCGCCTTCCGCCGGCGCCAAATCGAAGTGTTCTATCTCCGGCACCTGTTCCCAGCAGCTTTTCAGCTCGGTCCAGGGGGCGGCGATTTCGGCAATCACCTGGTCGCGATCGCTCATCAACTGCTGCAAGTTCTCGGTGGTATCCGCGGCGAGGATCTTTCCTTCGTGCAGGATCAGCACGCGATTGCAGGTCATCTCCACTTCCGGCAGGATGTGTGTGGAGATGAGTACGGTGTGGTTTTGGCCGAGATCCTTAATCAACTGGCGCACGGCGCGAATTTGATTTGGGTCCAGACCAATGGTCGGTTCGTCCAGAATGATCAACTCCGGCTCATGAATCAAAGCGTCGGCCAGCCCAACGCGCTGCTGATAACCCTTGGAGAGATGACCGATAATGCGCCGGTGAACCTCCGTCAGTCCGCATTGTTCGACCACCACGCCGAGGCGCTCGCGGCATTGGTTGCGGCTCAACCCTTTCAAGCTGCCCCGGAACTTCAGGTATTCGCGCACGCGCATGTCTTTGTGCAGCGGGTTATTCTCCGGCATGTAACCGATGCGGCGGCGCACTTCATCGGCTTCAGTAAAGACGTCGAAGTCCGCCACGCGCGCTGTTCCCGATGTCGCCGGCAGATAACAGGAGAGCATGCGCATGATGGTGCTCTTGCCCGCGCCATTGGGACCGAGTAATCCGACAATTTCGCCGCGTTGCACCCCAAAAGACACGTGGTCCACCGCCGCATGCCCGGTATAACGCTTGGTCAGGTTCTCGACTTCAATCATCAATCCATCACTCATGAAGCAAACAGGAGCTTAGCCGTAAAGAACCAAGTTGGGCCAACAAAAAGTCACAGGGTCGGAGTTCACACTTTACCAGACCAGGCCAAGTGCAAAGGGCCTGTTGCCCAAACCCGGAGTGCGACCGTCCTCGGGCGCAGAGATGTGAAAAAGCGGGTGGCGCACTGATGAATTACTGAGCGTTTAGGCTGATGAACACTGCTGCGCCCGGGGACGGGCGCACTCCGGCCGGTTTGGGCAACAGGTCCCAAAGAGGCCCTCTGAGCGGACAAAAGGGGTTAACATGCAGATTGGCGGGCATCAGGGCTTTAACAACTCCCGCTGCCACTGCATCAGATCCTTTTCATGCGTTTCCCAATCCTTGGCTAGCAAGACCAGCATGGCGCGGCTGGCGATGATCGTGGGATCGAGACCCAGTTCCGCCCCGCGCCGATCCCGGCGCTTCTCCAGATCGCGCATGCGGCGTTTCTCGGTTTCGCTTTGTCGATAAGAGGCGCGTCGCAACACTCCCGGTGGTTTGTCCATGGCCAGTCCTGCCGCAATAGCCTTGAGAATCCCTTCGCGGCGATGGGGAGACAAGTGACGGGGCAGGACATCCTTCACCGATTGGGCTTCCGCTCCTGCCATCGAGATCTGCACCATGGCCTCCGGCGCCAAAACAAAATAGGGCGGTTTGTTGGCGCGGATGGCTTCCTTCTCACGCCAATGCCAGATCTCGCGCAAAACTCCCAAGGCCATCGGCGTGAGGTGATGGCTGCCTTTGACACGCCACACCACATCGGGATCAGCCGGACGGATTTCGGCGCAATCCGCGATCAAGCGCGCACAGATTTCCTCGTGCCATGCCAAACGGCCCTTGGCTTCAAGTTCCGTTCTCAGAATCTCCGCCAGCGGCTTCAGGTAGCGCGTATCGTTGCGGGCATAGTTGGCCATTCGCTCCGTCAAGGGCCGCCGCGCCCAGTTGGCTTTCTGCGGGCCTTTCTCCAGCTTTACGCCCAGATATTTGAAGACCAGATGAATGAGCCCAAATTCGCGCGCGCCCAACAAGCGGCTGGCCAGCATGGTGTCGAAAATGGCGGTCGGGATGAAGTCAAAGCGCTTGCGCAACAGACGCAAATCATAATCGGCCCCGTGCATGATCAATTGGTGCTTCTGCAAAGCTTCCAGTGCCGGCGCGAGCCTCATGCCGGAGAGCGGATCGAGCAATTCATCCGCCCCTACGATGCTCGCTTGAATCAAACAAAGCTTTTCGGGATAGGCATGAAGACTGTCCGCCTCTGTATCGAGCGCGATCCAGTCGGCGGCCTTAAGCCTGGGCAGGAAGGCCGCCAGCTTGTGGTCCGTGTCAAGCACGCGGCAATATAAAATCAAATTTGGAAAGGCAAAAGGGAAATGGCAGAAGTCTCGTGGGCGACCCGGCGCGGCCGCCGCCAACGAAGCAGCTTCCGCGAGGCGGCGTGAAGCGTCAATGCTCCAAATTCAGGACGCAATCTCCGCACGCCCCCCCCAAGATTTTTGTTTCATTTGCACAGGCTGTGAAGGCTCAGTAGGATGATCTCGAGTAAGACAGCGGCGGCGGAAGATTTTGGTTTCGCTGCGGTGTTTGCAGCAACAAGATGCTTTTGAGCGACAACATGAGCCCGATGGTATGGCGATAAGCAATTCCTTAACACCCGCAAGAGGTAAGAGCGGCGGATTTCTCATTTTTTTTCTTTGTTTGGCGGCTGTGCTGGGCGTGCTGTTCCACGACAGCTTTCATCCCGACAAAGTGATTTTTTCCAACGACGGCCCGCTGGGATTCACCGCCAGTGAATCCTACCGATTCCCTGAAAGCTTCAGCGGCACTTGGTTCGGACTGACCTGGCTGGGCGTCAGTGGAGGGGCGGCGTCTCCGAACGTGTCAAACATGCTGCTGATGAGTTTGGGCGCCCTTTATCACGCGAAGTTTCTGGCTCCCCTTTCCATGCTCGTCCTGGGTCTGTGTGCGTGGCTTTTCTTCCGCCAGCTCGGTTTCAGTCGCTCGACCTGCCTGCTGGCGGGACTGGCCGCAGCGCTGAACGGGAATATTTTTTCGCACGTCTGCTGGGGCCTCGGCTCACGCGCCAACACCGTGGGCGCTTTTTTCCTGGCGTTGACCGCATTGAGCTCCACCGCTACGCGGCACTATTGGCTCAAGGCCATTCTGGCTGGAGCGGCCGTAGGCCTGGGCATCATGGAAGGCGCCGACAATGGAGTGATTTTCAGCTTATATGTGGCGGCATTCGCATTGTTCCAGGCGTGGAATGAAGGAGGTCCGGCCATCCAAAGAGTTGGCAAGGGCATTTGGCGCACGGCGATGGTTGCCATCTTTTCGGGCGTTTTGGCTATCCACGGCATCTACGTTCTCTGGGACGTCGCGGTCCGGGGTGTGGCCGGGATGTCGCAAGATGCTGAGACAAAGGCCCGCCAATGGAATTTCGCGACGCAATGGAGCGTGGCCAAGACGGAGATGTTGCGGGTGGTTGTTCCTGGCCTGTTCGGTTATCGCATGGACACTCCCGACGGCGGGAATTATTGGGGGTCCGTTGGCCAGGACATCGGCGTGCCGGAGTTGTTCAAAAAGCTGGAGGATCCGGATCCGAATGAGCGCAATCAGGCCGCCGCAGCCTTGCAACGCACGATGGTGCGCCATTCCGGCGCGGGGGAATATGCCGGTGTGCTGGTGATTCTAATCGGCCTTTGGTCCATCGTGCAGTCGTTGCGCAGAACGAACGGCCCGTTTACTCCGATGGAGCGAAGATGGATTTGGTTTTGGGCTATCGCAGCGTTGATCTCCATGTTGCTGGCGTGCGGGCGTTACGCGCCATTTTACCAGATACTCTACGCGCTGCCTTACGCCTCGACCATCCGCAATCCGATGAAGTTCATGCATCCGTTCCACGTCTGCTTCGTCATTCTGTTTGCGTACGGTTTGGAAGCGCTCAGTCGTCGATATTTGGAAACGGTCGTCAGCAAGACGAAAGCCGTGGGAGCGCAAGCCCGGGGCTGGTGGGCAACCGCCGCGACTTTCGACAGGCGCTGGCTTGTCGGGTCGATTGCGGGCGTGATCTGCTGCGTGCTTGCCTGGTTGATCTATGCCAACTCCCGAACAGGTCTGGAACGGCATTTGCAGCGCATTGGTTTTGATCCATCGCAGACAAGTCAGATGGCCAGATTCAGCATCAACGAGGTGGCCTGGTCGGTTTTTTTTCTCGCGCTGGGGGTGGCTCTACTGACGTGGATTATGAGTGGCGCGTTCGCAGGTCGGCGGGCGCGGTGGGCCGGAATCTTAATCGGGCTCTTGGTGGTTGTGGATTTGGGTCGTGCCAATAAACCCTGGATCCTTTCCTACAACTACAAAGAGAAATACGCCAGCAACCCAATCATTGATATCCTGCGACAGAGACCGTACGAAGCGCGTGTCACGACTGTCCCACCGCTGACGGCCTCAGGGGAGATCGGCCAATTGCAAAGACTCTTTCCGCAGCTCTACGCGATTGAGTGGCTCCAACTACTGTTTCCCTACAACAACATTCAATCCGTTGACGTGGTTCAGTTGTCGCGGCGGCCATTGGACTACGATCAGTTCGAACAAGAGACGTTTGCTTTAAACAGTCTGGAGCGGATCAAGATGCAACCGCGGCGCTGGCAGTTGACCAGCACACGCTATCTGCTGGGACGGGTCGATTCCTTGGATTCCTTGAATGGACTTGCCCCTGGCCAGTTTAGAATTCATACGCGCTTTGAGGTCGTGCCGAAGCCAGGAGTCAGCCCTGTGACAAGGCTCGAAGATTTGACGGTGATCGTGAAGCCGGAGGGTGCTCTGGCGCTTATCGAACACACGGGCGCCCTGCCGCGCGCGATGCTTTTCTCCCATTGGCAGACCAATACGAACAACCAGGCGATCTTGCAGCAATTGGCCGACCTCAGCGTCAACCCTGCCCAAACGGTATTTGTAAACGATCAGGTTCCGGCGCCATCAAGTTCGACCAACCAGACCGGGCAGGTCCAATTCACGCATTACTCGCCCAAACGCGTGGAACTCAAAACGAAAGCAGACCTTCCCAGCATTCTGTTGTTGAACGACAGATTCGACCCGGGCTGGAAGGTATGGGTCGATGGCAAAGAGGAAAAGGTCCTGCGCTGTAATTTCCTGATGCGTGGTGTTCTGGTCCCGCCAGGCTCTCATGCCGTCATGTTCAAGTTCAAACCTCCGGTCACCACTCTGTATGTCACCCTCGGAGCCATGGCGCTTTCGGTAGTCCTCTGCGGCGTGCTCTTGGTAACGAGACGAAAGGAAGAGGATTTTGCTGCCCCCACACGGCCCGCGCCCGCGCCCAAACCGCAAAAAGCTTCCCGATGAGCCATCAGGAGACGTATCGCAGGAACGAAGCGTATGCGGAATTCCTGGCGAGTTGGGATGCTGGATTTTACGCGAAGTATGCGGACACACTGAAGCCGGGAAAACCCGGAGAGCGCGCACTGGATGTCGGCTGCGGCGTCGGCCAGGTTGTGGCCCGGTTGACGGAGGCTGGCTACGAAGCGTATGGCGTCGATGTTTCGGAACCCAACATCGAACGAGCGCGAAAATTCTCTGAACGCTGTCGGCTTTACGATGGAAAGAAACTGCCCTTTCCCGATCAACACTTCGCCAGCGTCGGCGCGCTGAACGTTCTCGAGCACGTTGAGGAACCGGAGGCGTTCATCAAGGAAATCGTGCGCGTGACGCAAACAGGCGGGCGCATTGTCCTCTCCAGCCCTAATTTCCTTCGTGTCTTTGGCTTTCGCGATTATCATCCGAAAATGCGTGGGCTCGGCAATAAATGGCGCAACTGGAAACGGCTCCAGCAAAAGCGCCGCCAGATGAGGACCGCCCCCGCATCGGTCCGCCTCGACCGCATGACGCCGATTGTGAAAGAACCGTTCACTCCGGACGATGACGCCATTGTGGCGACCAACGCGCTGGAAATGGAATTCTTCCTGGAGCGTTTCGGCTGTGAGGTTCGGAGCGTGTCCTGCACCGACCGTTATGTGGCCAGGCCCGTCGATTGTTTGCTCAACCTCACGCCGCTGCGTTACCTCATGTTCAACGCGTTTGTTGTGGCGAGGCGGAGATGACTTTGCGATTGGTGATACGATTGTAAACCAACAAAACGCCGTGCTTTTCCAACGCAGATGTCGAAACTAGAAGCGGCGGCATCATTGAGTGTCACCGCGGGGAGCCTGCACAACAGAGCTGGAGATGCCCCAGCAAAGAGGAAAGGACGGCACGCGTTTGCGGACCGTCCCTGGTTGATTCAGTGTTGGAAACTACTTGTCTTTTGCGGCAGGAGCGATGGCTTTCCACACGTTGTCCAGCCGAACATTGAGTTTCTCGATTGGCACTTTGTGCTCGCGGGCAATGGCCAGCCATTGTTCGCCCGATTGCCGCTCCCTGAGGAAGGTTGCCGGCGGCTCCTTGGTTTCCGCGGCCATCACATTGGCGAGCAACAATCCCGCCCCGCCCATATTCGGATGACGCTGGTGGTGAAGACGCACTTTCTCGATCGGAACACCTGTCTCGACGGAGATGTGTTTTATGGCCAATTGCATCACTTCCGGGTCTTTAACCGTGGCGTCGTTGATTTGAGTGACCCGCTTCCTGAAGTGCGTGGTCGGATCGTCTTTATCGGCGGCGCGCACCGGCCCGCTTCCCAGTGCCAGCCCGATCGTTGACGTTATTAGCGCGAATAACAGTTTTTTCATAATTTTCCTTTGCTTCAACATGCAGGTTACAATGCCACCGGAAGCGCGGGTCAGTAAAGGTAGGGAAACTCAGCAGACTTCGCTCGTGGACAGAGTAAGGTTCGGCGATCATTGATTCACAAGTGCCGATGTCACAGCACGGTGTGCCGCCGCAAGTTCTGTTATCTACATACAAGCTTGCACCGGCTCGTGTGTGCGCTCTGTTTGAGTTGGGAGCTTTTCCCCGGCTTTGATGTTTTGTTGCAAAAGTCCCTGCTGACGCTATACAGAACAAAGCCATGAACGCCGGACAAAGGCAAAAAACTCCGCACCGCTGCCAGGGCGTCACGCGCCGTTCTTTTCTTGCCGACACAGGCATGGGATTTACAGGTCTGGCGCTGGGCGCGATGCTCTGGAGGGATGGAATGGCGCGAGCGGAGAGCGGCTCATTGCCAACGCGGCCACCCGATGGCCGACCGCACTTTTCCCCCAAAGCAAAGTCGGTCATTTGGATTTTTCTGTGCGGCGGCGTCAGCCATCTGGAGAGCTTCGATGTCAAACCGGAGCTGAACAGATACGCTGGCAAATCGATTGACGAGACGCCTTACAAGGACGCCCTCGATCCGCAGAAGGTCAATGCGAACCTCGTTGGCGCCAATCCCTCACACGGAAATCGCAAAACGATCATGGCCTTGCAGACCGGTTACAAGGCGTATGGGCAGAGCGGATTGATCGTTGGCGACTGGTTCAAACATGTCGGGGCGTGCGCGGACGACATTGCGGTGGTGCGCTCGCTCTGGACGATTCACAACGACCATGGCGCGCAGCTTACGTGGCAGACGGGGCGGCATCCGCGCGAATTGGAGTACCCGACGATTGGCTCCTGGGTAAGCTACGGCCTTGGTTCGCTGAACGATAATTTGCCGGAGTACGTTGTCCTGGGCGCGCCGACCGGTGATTGTTGTGGCGGCGCGTTCACGCATGGAGCGGCCTATCTTGGTCCCGAGCATGGCGGTGTGCGGTTGAACGTCGATCCCGCGAAGCCGCTGCCTTTCATCGCTCCGGCTGGCGGCGCCATTACGCCTGAAGAGCAAATGGAAAACCTCAGCCTGCTCGGCAAACTGAATCGTCTGGCCGGAATCGATTATCCCGACGATAAGAATCTGCGTGCTCGCATCAAGGCCTACGAGTTGGCCTTTCAGATGCAGACCTCCATTCCCGAAACACTCCAACTGGGCAAGGAGGGCGAATCCACCCGCAAGCTTTACGGGATGGATAAATCGGAGACCAAAACGTTTGGCGAACAATGTCTCGTCGCTCGCCGGTTGGTCGAGCGCGGCGTCCGCTTCGTCCAGATCTTCCACGGGGGTGGTGGAGGCGGCGAGTGGGATGCACATTCGGAGATCAAAACCAATCACACCAAGCTTGCCCAACAAGTGGACCTGCCCATAGCCGGTTTGCTGAGGGATCTCAAACAGCGCGGTCTGCTGGACGAAACACTGGTTGTTTTCGGCACCGAGTTCGGCCGCACGCCCGGCGCGGAAGGCACGGGCCGCGATCATCATCCGCAAGGCTTCTGCGCCTGGCTGGCCGGGGGAGGGGTCAAAGGCGGAGTGACTCACGGGGTTACGGACGAATTGGGCTTCCACGCGGTGGAGCATCGTCACTACGTAACGGACATTCACGCCACGGTCTTGCATCAACTCGGGTTGGATTCCCGCAAGCTGGAAGTGCCCGGTCGCAAACGCCTCGACATCGATCACGGCGCAGCAATCAAGGAGATTATTCTTTGAGGCGCTTCCTGGAGCGTAAGCATTGCGCCGCTCCAAGCTTTATCGATTGCCAAAAGTAATTTCCAAAAAGGTGGGCAACGCCCTGCTGGGCGTTGCGTCAAACCGGCAGGTTTGCCCCACCTTTTTGGAAATGACTTTTGGCAATCAGCTAGGGCAAAAGGACGACGCGATAAAAACGCTGCGTGGCCGGTATGACGCCATCCAGTTTTGTGGTAATGGGACCGTTCGCCGTCACATTTCCGCTCAGGTCCGTCCAAGAGGGATTTTCAAGTTCAGACTTGAATTGCACGCTGTAGGTTTCGCCCGGAAGCGAGCGCCAGGCAATAGTCGTGCCCGATTCCGACATGCTTACCGAGATGATGTAGGGCGCAGGTTTTTCGATCGCGCCCAATGTCACGATGTCGCTGCGGAATTTTTTGAAGGCGCGTTCGGGCAGAAGCTTGGCCTGCGTGCCGTCATTGTACAAGTCGGCTCGGCCCAGATCGCTTATCAACTGAAATGCCGTGTTCGAAGTCCACGGGGGAGCAGGCAGTTGGACGATGGCTTCCGGATTCAGTCCTGTCAGATCCGCGGACCGTTGCTGTGGCGCGGCCGAAGGGTTGCCCGTCCAGGTATAGAATTTGAAGTCATTCGGTAATCCGGCATTGGTCTCACCTGGTGGACCGCCAATAATCAAATAGTTTGTGGAAGTCCCCTCCAGGCTGCGGATGCCGCGTCCGTAGAGCTCCAGTTCAATGGGCGTGCCGAATACGGCTGAACCCGGTGGACCGTTGTTGGCCGCGAGCGTGGTGAAGTTGAGCACGGGCACGATGAGCGCGTAGGTCCGATTGGTGGCGGGGACGATGGGCGCGCGCAAGGCCACATAGGCAGTGGTCGCGCTGCCCGGCGCCATGGCCAGGCCTTCGATATTAAACCCATTGGGCGCTTTCGGCTCGGTTCCTTCGGCGGTGCTGGCAAGGAATCCGTAGTAGTGAGCGCCCTTCCCGTGTGCGTTGTTCACATCCCAATTGACCAGGTCCAGCTTCAGATAATCGTATCGCCCCACATACGTGAGCGTGCTGGACGCGCCCGTGCCCGAGACATCCGTGACAAAGAGCCGCGAGCGATTCGTGCGGCCTTCGCCGATGTTGGCGTGCGAATGCGCCCCAATCCAATAGACGCGATTACCCACGCGTGTGGACGCCTCGATGTCCACTTCCCGTGGCCTCCCATTTTCAATGTCCGTCAAGCCGAGGAACGGCGTGCAATCCATCTGCCACACGGGCGCGCCGGATTGATTGCGCTGGTACATCCGAATGACCTGGTTTTCGTCGTCGCCTACGAACATCAAGCCGGCATCGATCGCAATTGCCGCCGAGGCATCCGCGGCGCCGGTATGAAATCGGCCGCCGGGTCTGCCCATGGCCGAAGCAGCGTAAGGAAAAGTCGCCTGGGCGACGGTGGTGCCGTCGTTGACCCGCACGGTAATGGTGGAGTAACCCACCCCCACCGGATTGAGTTGCAATGTTCGCTGGCCGCCCACTCCGGCTGTGACGTTCAAATTCGCGTCGGGAACTACCTCCGGATTGCTGCTGGTGGCGGTCACGGTCAACGCGCCCGGAGGTGTTTCGTCATCGTCCACCAGGAAGTTGACATTCGGATTCGTCGGATCGCCGATCACACCCGACAATGGGGCCAGCGGGCTAATCGTGGGCGCGGTGTTGTTGTAGCTGCCCGGGCTCAAGGGTGTGCCCGGCGGAAAGTTCGAACTCACGTTGCTGCTATAGGTAAGCGAGTCGCCGTTGGCACCAGCCAGGTTGCCGTAGAACCACGCCTCAGCCAAACGGGGAACATTGTTGGAAAGAAAACGACTAGCGGCATCAGGCGTGCCCGAGGTCTGCGTCAGGATAACGCCGCCATAAACCACGTCATTGCTATCGCCGTCGGACCACGCCAGCGCATCCAGAATGGCGGTGCCATCCGGCAGTTCCTCCAAAACGCCGTTGTCGCCGCCATCCAGATCTTCGCCCTCGTTGATTTCGGCCGGACTGCTGACCAGCAAGAAAGAAATCGTTCCATTGCCCAAGGCACCGCCCGGCTCATCAAGCTGCGGGTCGTGGATGACGGACGTGTCAGCCGAAACGCTGTAAGGGTGCCCGTTGGCAGCCACAAGCAGCAGGCCGTTGCTGCCCAAGGTGGCCGAACTCAGGTTTACGACCATGTCCGTCGTCCCCGGATCGCTGTCGCTGTCCCCTTCAATCACCAGGACATAAATATTGTTCAGCGAAGCGCCGGGTGTTCCTCGAAGTTCAATGAATTCGTACGGTCCGTCATTCGGCCCGGGAGGATTGACCTTCAGCTCGCTCAACAACACGACTTCATTGTCCATGACATGGGCTTCGACTGTGCGCACCAGGGAAGTGACAGGATAGTTCACCGTCCCACCCGTGATCGCATGGCTGATGTAGCCGAAATGGGGCAAAGACTCCACAGCCGTGTCATCCACCGCCCGCACCAGGACTGTCTTTGGCAACGTATTGGTAAAGCTTAGACTGCGCGTACTGCCGTAGGTCGCGCCGCCATCCGTACTGATTTGGACCTGCGGATTGGCGTTGATCTGAATGGTCACGGTGCCATTGGGTGAGGTGTTCAGGGCGATGGTGTAGGAATCCGTAGCGCCAGCTTCGGCGACGACCGTGCTACTGCCCGACTGAAGGATGACGACACCGGGCATTGCGGGCGCTCCAAAGTTCGGCGCGCCGATGTGATTCAAAGCTGCGCCCGCCCGAGCCGCGGGGACGGTAGTCGCGCTGCCGCCCAGCGTCCAATTCGGCGCAGCGCCACCGAGATTGTCGCTCGCCACCCACTCCGAGGCGCTCCAGCCGGTCGAATTGCCGTTGCGCCCGACATAGCCTGGAACAAAGCCCACGGGTACGATCGTGCCAGTCGTGGCCGTGGCAGTTGAGTTTCTTCTAAAATTGATCAAGCCGTAGGCGATATCGCCCAGGCCATCGTTGTCCAGGATTCCCACGCCATCGATCACGGCCCAGCTTGCAAACATATCGCCGTCTGGAGTGCCATCGTTGTCCGCATCCAGATCACCGTCCAGCGAAGGTGGCGCGCCGCTTTGGATGAGCAGAAAGGTGACGGACGCATTGATTAAATCGGTGCGGTCGGAATCGCCGCGATGCCCAACGGAACTCGACGCACCATCGCCCCAACCGGGGCCGCTGTTGGTGTTGATGAGCACCGTAGAACTCGCATGACCGCTGTAAGTGCTGGTTTTCTGCATCAAGGCCAGAAAGCCGTTGCCGCCAATCGCCCTGCCCGAAAGATCGAAAACATTTCGGATTGCGCCTGGATTGTTGGTATCGCCCTGGAGAGAGACGAGGTAGGTGCCGGACGGCAAAAGCAGGTTCGGCGTCCCGCGCAGTTCGATGTATTCGTTGGGAGCATCCGTGCCAGGTGGATTAAAAAGAATCTCGTTGATGAAGATTTGTGAATGGGCGCTTGACGCAACGAGCACCAGACCAAGGACCCACAACTGCAACCGTGGCAGTTTAAGATCTTTCATAACAGGACGTTGCGTGAACCAATGTGCTCTGAGGCCGTTCGTCAAAATGGACTGTAAGGAGTTTTTGCTTCGGTGCGTCAACTAACCACAACGTACGGGCCTGGTCAAAGCTGAAAGGCTGCCCTGAGCCGTAGCGATGCCATTGGAGCGCGGACGTCTCGTCCGCATAAACCGGCAAATGACCAGGCTGGCATTTGGCGCCAGCGGCTCGCTGTTATTCGGGCGGGCGAGACCGTCCACGCTCCTTTTCTGCGTGGATGCGGTTAAGCTAAGGCACTGTCACGACTCGATAAAAGCGCTGTGTGTGGATGCCGGAGGCATCAACTTTCATAGCAGTCGTTTCGGTAGCGGTTACATCGCCCGGCACATCGTTCCAGGAAGATTCGTCGAGGCTCGCCTTGAATTGGACGCGGTAACTTACGCCGGGAATGGCGCTCCAAATAAGGCTTAAATTGGTATCGGTGAGGGTAATGGACTCAATCACAGGCGCGGACAGCACGGTGATCGAAAAGCTTTTGCTATCGCCGAGAGCCGGTATCCCGTCGTCGCTGACGATGGCGCTAATTATATTGGTTGTGTTCGCCTGATTCTGATCGGGTGTCCAGGTGAAGATCCCGCTTGCCGCATCGATGCTTGCGCCTGCCGGGGCGTTGCTGAGACTGAAGCTGAAGGCGTTGATCGGAGCGTCGCTATCCGTAACGGAGTTGGTGATAGTGACCGTCGTGCCCTGGTGAATGACACGGTCCGAAATGGCTCCGAGAACCGGAGCTTCGTTCACTTCGAAAACAACAACATTGAAAGTCTGAGTGGCGTTCAAGCCAGGTACCCCATCATCGCTGACCACCAGGGTGATGGAGTTTGTCCTTGGTCCTTGGATTTCAGAGGGCGTCCAGGTGAACAGACCGGTTGTGGCGTTTACAACCGCACCGGTGGGCCCCGACAGCAAAGTGAAGGTCAGTGCGTTGGTGGGCACATCCGGATCACTGGTCACGTTTGTCACAACCAGTGTGCTGCCTTCGCTGACAGTCTGATTGTCGATTGCAGCCAACGCGGGCGGATCATTCACGGGCGTCACCGTGATGCTGGCGTTTTCGGCATTGGTGCTGAAGGCGGTCGTGCCCCCATTCGCGGAGGTGTTGGCAGTGCCGCCATTGACGCCGGTGGTTTGATCCCAGGCACGGCAGGCGATGGCTGCTGTCCCGTTGAAATTCGTCCCGGGCGCGAAACGGATCGCCGCATTGGTAGCCAGAAGGCGAGCAGCGCTTTCGGTCACAACGTCAAAATTCAGCCAGGTGGCTCCGGCGTTGGTGGAGTATTGCCAATGGCCGTTGTTGTTATCCGTTTCAACGACCGCTATGCCGCGCAACGCTGGGGCGTCCACGTCGGCAATTGAAGTTCCAATGACGGCGAGGACGAGCGTTCCGGAATTACTCACATTGGAAATGTCCTCAGCGATCGACACCAGAGCAGGATTGCCGGAGTTATCCAAAAGCGGCGCATCGTTCAAGGCCATCACGTTCACCGTTTTCGTGGCGGGCTGACTGGTTCCACCATCGCCATCGTTGAGCGTAAAACGGATCGTCCGCGCCAGAGTCGAAGGGTTTTCGGAGACGTTTGCGAAGGTAATGTTTTTGAGCAATGCCTGTGCGGAAATCGGTGTCGCATTCACCGAGCTGAAATTGATTGCCAATGGCGAAGTGCCGTTCGATCCCCCCGTGAACGAACCAATGACCGAACCGCCGAACGTGATCGTGTCGCCAGACACACCGATCTGTCCGACGCCCGTGCCTTGATGACGAATGCCCAGCCTGTCGTCGGCGGTGCCATTCGTGGAAATGTCCACGGTCAGCGCGCCCCCGTTCAAATCCAGGGAATCAGCGTCGGCGACTATAGCAGCCGCGTCGATGACAACCGCGCCGCTGTTTTCAACGTAGCTGAGTGGAGCATTGGAAAGTGTGAGGAATGGCGGAAGATTCGTCGTATCCGCGCAGCACACCTGAAAGTTGATGCTCCATCCGCCCGCGATGCTCCCGGAGCGAGGATTCGCATCATCAAGCACGTAGAGGGCCCAGGTGCCATTAGGGTTTGCGCCATTGAAAACGGAGAGCGTTTCGCCGTGGGGTCCTCCAGGCGCCGGTGTCGGAAAGCCATCGCCCATGCCGATGTTGGTCGGACGAAAGACACCGGAACTGATCGGGCTTGAATCGGGCAATGAGCCGGCCGCCGTGTCATCAAACGTCAGGGCCACATTGGAAAGATCCGAATTGCCTCCCGTATCGGACATGAGCACGACCGTTTGCCCGCCTGGTCCGACCAGCAGGATGTCAAGATCGTCTGGGTTGCCGTGACTCATGTTGAAGAGCTTTACCGTCACTCCGTTCGGAGTTTGTGTCTGGCCCAAGACGGTAATCGTGGATGGATAAGGCGAGCCGGGTCCACTCGAAGGGACGCTGATTCCGGCGCTGTTGGTAAAGGAGAACGTCCTCCCGAGCTTGAAAGTGAAGGCAACCGTGCCGAAATCGTTCGTGCCATCCTGAAGTTGAAGCGTTGCCGTCAAATTACCTCCGCACGCGCCGGCGGCCATGAAGGAAAAGGTCCGGCCCACCGCTGCGCCGTTTGTGTCCAGCACACCGTAGGTTTGCGCACTGCTCGGGGCGCTCACGCCTCCTGTCGCCAGCAAGGTTGCAACCAGGTTGCTTGTGACCATGCTTCCGGTGTTGCGCAGTGAGAAGTCCACCGTGACCGTCTCACCGGGATCGATCACACCATTGCCCACAATGCAGCTTTCAGAAACGATGGCCGAACTATTGGCAGCAACAGAAGGTCCGCTGGCAAAAACCGTCCAACCGATGTCCTTCATCAGTTCCACCGTCAGCCGCGAGTCGGACGTCGGAGTCGCAAACGGCTCCATCAATTCATCCGGAGACAGCGCGTCGCTGAAATGACTGACCGATGATCCGGACTCGACAGGATCGGGCGCGTACATTTCCACATGATCTCCGGCGCCGCGCCCCGAAGCGAGAATGTGGCTCAGGGCGGCTACGTTCGTTCCCACCCAGTGCAAATCCCCAGTGTCCGTGCTGGCGTTCTTGCGCTCGAGATCGGTCATCTGAGGATATGTTTTGCCGGTGCTGTGATCTTCCAGATTATGAATGAACGTGTCATTGAAGCCGTTCAGTCGCGCGCCCGTCGTGAGATTTACCGTGGAAAGGAAGCCCAGTCCGTGAGCGAACTCGTGCAGGATGGTGTCGAGCAGATCGATGGAATTGGCCGGCGCATTGCCATCCAGTCCGTAATACCATGGCCGGGTGGGAAGACAACCCGCGCTGCCGAGATTGCTGTTAAACGTGGCGCGAATGTCGTCAGCATCCGGGTCGAGATCTTCTCCCGCCAACGCGTTCGCCAGGGCCATTGCGTACCACGTATTGGGTCGTGGCGCGCCGGCAAAATCCCGAATGACAACCACCGGGCCGGCAGAGCCGAGAGTTCCCGAGGTCGGAGTGCAGGACATCGGATCGAAGTTGGCCCCGATGCGTATGGGGACGCTGCTCGCCAAGCGCGCTCCCCAAATTTGCGCCGCTCGTTGAAAGACCACCAGCCGCTGCTGCCCGATCGTCGTTCCATTGTTCCCGCCCACCGGCACCGCGGCAGTGGCGTCATTGAAGCCTTCGCCGGGGCTGTCGAGATTGACAATGGTAATGGTCGCGCCACGGGCAATGGCTGCAAGAATAAGCGCGGAAACCAGAACCAACACCCGAAGGCTTGACGCAGCACGATGGTGGAAACGCGTTTTCAGAGAAGCTGCCGTTATCGGCTGGCGCCGGAACTTGGGGGTTCAGGCTCGGTCAGGCATCGCGTCGTCAACTTGCCGTCCGGGTTGACCGTTGCCGTCACGGTGCTGCGGAAGCGCCCCTGTAAATCGATCTTGATGCCACCGCCGCGGGTTTTGCCAGGAATCTCGCGGAGCCCTTCACCGGATGTGCTCAGCGCATCCTCCGTTTGTGGAAGCACAAGGGCGGGTTGGGCCGGGGGCGGAATCAGTTTCCCCGTCACCGGATCCACAAAAATCTTTCGGCCAGCACTTCCCGTCGGCTGGGCATTCGTAATCGGGGTTTCCGTGTCGGGCGCGGCAGCGGGTAAGCTTTCGATAGCTGCACCCCTTCGCACGACCGCGGCAGGATCTTTCGCAGGATTGGATGTTCTTCCCCGGCTTGCTATGCCAAAGCCAACAAAAGCAAGAAGGCACAGGCAAGCCACGCTAAGACAACGTCTATGCATATAACAATACTTCGGTCTATGCAGTAACGTGCTTGAACGCAACGGCAAGGACAGAAAACGGCTGTCATCATACCGGGGACTCGAGGCGAAGGCAACCTTTAGCACGTAACTAAACTATGCAGGGCAGTAAAGGAGCGCGGACGTCTCGTCCGCCCGAATCAGAGAGAGCCGCGTGCGCCAAATGTCTGCGCCAAACCAACTCACTGTTTGGTGAAAGGGTTTCGCTTGAGTCAATCATCGCTGGAGATAGAACCAGGCTGGTCATCTGTAGGTTCGGGCGGACGAGACGTCCGCGCTCCTACTGCATGGTTACGGCTTAGACCGCTTTCAGGGCGGCGATGACCGGCAACCGGGAGGCGCGAATAGCTGGGAACAAGCTCCCAAGGATGCCCACAAGCACCGAAAAGCCCATCCCTTTGAGAGCCAACAGTGGTGTGATACGAAATCGGAAGACCAATTCGCTGAAGCTCTCGAAGCTCATGGTGCCGATGCTCCCGAAATACCGGTGCAGCAGCCACGCCGCGATACAACCCAGGACGCCGCCAATCATCGCCAGGATAGTACCCTCGGTGATGAAGCAGAGCAGAATTGTCCGCCGCCTGAAGCCCAGCACCCGGAGGGTGCCAATCTCTCGCGTGCGTGCTCCCACGCTGGCATACATCGTGTTCATGGCCGCGAAGACGGCGCCAATGGACATGGCCACAGCCAGGAAGTTGCCCAGATACCGGAATGGCAGGGCCGTCTTGGTTTGCGCGGCGTAATAGTTCACTTCCAAATCTGCCAAGAGCGGCAACCGCTTGTCCAATTCGATACGTCGAATCAGATTGGTCGTCTGTGCACCGTCCGCCACGCGCACCAGCACGCTGGAGTAATTCTCCCGGTCAAAGAGGGAGCGGGCCTCGTCGGCATCCATCCAGATCTCGGAATCGAATGCACTGTTGCTGCCTTCCATCCACCCCACGACGGCGAGCTCTTTGCCGCCTATCTTGAAGGAATCGTCGAGGTCGAATTTTGCGAAACGTCCCGCCAATCGCCGGCTAACGACGACTTCACGTTTTCCAGATGTGAACCATCTTCCCGCAATGAGCTGGACCTGTGGACGAAGTTCCATCCCCACCGGAGAGATCCCGCGCAACAGGACATTCGCCTCGCCGCTGCCGTCCTTTCGCGGCAGGCTGATCAAGACCACGACATCGGCAGAGACAAGCGGTTGACCTTTGGTGTCTTTTGCAATCTCCGGCATATAGGGAATCAAGCGGAATTGCTCGCGTGTGACCTGACTGCTGGACTCAGCCGTGGAACCCTTGCGGACGATCATGACGTTGCGTGGATCGCCGGTATTGCTGCTGGACTTCTCGATCCCTGCCGCCATCGATTGCAAGAGAACATAAACCGCCACCACCAGCGTGACGCCCAGCACGGTGAACAGCGTCGTGCGCCAGCGGACGAACACGTTGCGTATGTTATAGGTGACTGGCAGAGCCATGTTCAGTGCTTATCTCCTGACTCGGAACGCGAAACGCGAAACTCAGGGCGCGTTGCCCAAATCATCTCAGGGGGGGCGAGCGTCCTCGCGAGCCATGGTGGAGCAAAAATGACCACCAAAACAGGGCTCGTCAGGAGCCTCGCCCTCCCGGGACATTGCAGTCGAGATTTGGGCAACACGCCCCTCATTTTAGTTAATCCAGCGTTTTCAACCCTTGCACCACACTCGTGCGCGCCACCGCCACCGAAGGCGCTACGCAAGCGATAATCCCCAAACCGGCGGCCACGGCCACCCCGATGGCCATGATGGCGGGCGTGATTTCGAAGTTCAGCATAATGCCGTTGGTCAGCTTGACGATGCTGTCGTGCGTGTAAACGAACCAGCCGATCCTGGCAAAAAAGAGCGCGCCGCACAGGCTCAAGATCAAGCCCAGGATGTTGGCGACTCTGCCAGAGCGCCAGGCAAGTCCCAGAAACAGCACCGCCACCAACCCAAGGGCATAACCGGCGATTCGAGTGTGCGCGTAGAACAGCCATGCGCCGCCGACACCCAGCAGCGCCCCCATGGCCGCCAGTCCGAAACTTTCCGCCAGGATGAACGCCAACAATTCGCGCAACCGGAAACCCAGGGCTTTGAGCACGGCCAGTTCGCGCAACCGTTCCCGAATGGCCATGCTCATCGTGCTGGCTGTGACGAACAACAGCGCCATGATGACCGCGATGGAAATTGAAGTGATGAAGAGTTTGATGTCGCCGATCATGGAAATGAAGCTCAGTTGAAAAGCCCGCTCGGTTTCCGCGCGCACTTCCGCGGAGGTGTTCGCGAAGGCCTTGTTGATCGCATCCGTCACCGGTTGCATGTCCTCGATGGACCGAACCTTGACCCACCACGTGCCGACCCAGCCATCGGCGCCGCCCGCTTCATCCAGGTATTTGTGGTGAAAGAACATGTTTCGGTCGTCGATGGTCTGGGAGTAGATCCCCGCCACCTTCAACTCCAATGTGCAGGGATAGATAATGCTGGTAAGAGTCACGCGGTCGCCAATCTTCAATTTGTATTTGTCGGCCGTGATTTTGCCCACGATGCAGGCTGTCTGGTCCTTCTCGAAGGCGGCATATTCCGCCGAGGACATCTTGGCTTCGCCAAACACTGCGCGCAGAAGTTTTGCATCCATGGCAAACTGCGCGAAGGTCATGAACTCCTCATTCCGGAACTTGCCGCCAAACCAACTGAAGGGGGAAACGACTTCAACGCCCGGAATGCGCTCAATGACCGCGCGCTGTCGGGCAGGCAGGCGATTGGCGATCGAAACCTTGCTCCGCACTACCACGCGCAAAGCGGCGCCGATATCTTCAGGCGGAACAGTCATTTCACGCAACGCCACCTGCAGCGTGACCAGCAGGAACAAGCTCACGGCCACGCTCAGGATGGAAAGGGTCGCCCGGCGCTTGTTACGGAGGGCGTTTTTGAGAATGAAAGTGGCGGTGGTCACGGCTAGCCGGGAGCGTTAAAATCGTTGATTCGTTGAATCGTTAAAACTGCTGTTCCAAACGCCATCCGAATCCATGCAACCATTTCAACCATTTAACTGTTTAACAACTCCCCTTTCTCCAGGTGAATGGTGCGCGAGCCGAACGCCGCGGCTTTCGGATCGTGCGTGACCAGGATGATTGTTTTGCCCATGGCGCGGCTCAACGTTTGGAGGATCCCCAATACCTCGCTGGCAGATTGAGAATCCAGATTGCCCGTGGGTTCATCTGCCACGATGAGGCTCGGGTCGGTGACGATGGCGCGGGCGATGGCGACCCGTTGCTCCTGGCCGCCGGAGAGTTGCCTGGGCAAATGGTTGGCGCGGTCGGCGAGGCCGACCAATTCCAGCGCCGTGTTCGCCTGTTGGCGCCGTTGCTTTGAATTGAGCTTCGTGAGCAAGAGAGGAAGCTCGACATTCTCGAACGCGGTCAGGACCGGGATCAAATTGAAGGTTTGAAATACGAAGCCGACGTTTTGATTTCGCCAGTCGGCCAGTTGCGATTCGTTCAGTTCGCCGACATCAACGCCCTGGACCCGACATTCGCCGCTGGTCGGACGGTCCACACCGGCAATGATGTGCAGGAGCGTCGATTTGCCCGAGCCGCTCGGCCCCATCAACGCCAGAAATTCTCCGGCGGCGATATCCAGAGATATGTTATTGAGCGCCGTCACGTTGATTTCACCCTGCTGATAGACCTTGGAGAGATTGCGGATGATGACAATGTTTGACGGGGCGGTCATAACCTTCAACAGCAATAGAGCAAGGCGCGGGAAGCTCAAAGCTCAAAATAAATCCCAGGCACTAACTTCCAAAGAGCGGTCGTCGGCGCGAGTCATGGAACGTGCGCCGATCGCCCTGAAACTTATGTCGAGCTTTGAACTTCAAAGCAGCCGCACATTCCTCAATTCTCTGGCTTCACGAATCCCTGCGTCTTCAACCAGAAGATCAAATCCTTCGACCACGGATGCGCATTGGCAAATGGCGGCTTGTCGGCAAGCCCAATGCCGTGGCGGCCTTGTTGATAAACGTGGAGGTCGAACGGAACACCTGCCTTCTGCAGCGCGGCGGCGAATTCCAGGGCATTCTCCACTTTTACCGCTTTGTCTTCCCAGGTGTGCCAGATGAAACAAGGCGGGGTCTCTTTCGTAACTTGCAGTTCGTTCGAAAGAAGTTTTATCAGTTCCGCATCCGGGTCCTTTCCGAGAAGGTTGTCCTTCGATCCTTGATGCGTGACCGGGCCCATGCTGATGACGGGATAACAGAGCACCCCCAACGAAGGCCGGCTGCTTTCGCGCTCGACGGGATCTTCGGCGCCAAGTTTGCCGGAATCAAAATGCGTGACGGCGGTGGAAGCGAGATGCCCGCCCGCGGACGAACCCATGATACCGACGCGCTGTGGATCGATTTTCCATTGCGCAGCTCGGGCACGCACCAACCGAATCGCGCGAGCGGCATCGTGCATCATGATGGGATGTCGATAGCCACCGTTCTTCCCGCCGAGGCGGTACTTGAGAACGAACGCAGTGATGCCATGCTGCGCAAGAAAGAGGGCATAATCATTTCCTTCGTGCGGCGCCAGAGCTCCATATCCGCCGCCCGGACAGATCACCATCGCGGCGCCAGAAGCCTTCTCCGCTGGTGGCAAATAGGGCGTCAGCGTGGGAGTATCTTTGTCCTCTTTGCCCAGGGCGCCGGGTGCGCCGTCAGGCCAAAGAGGAATTGCCGATTGAGGCTGCGCCTGACAGACCGCCATGGTCACAAAAAGAATTAGCAGGTGAAGTTTCATAATTTTTCGAAGTCAGACTCTAATCCATCTCCCGGATGCGATAGAAACGCTGCACCGCGACACCTACGGGATCGATGATACTGAGGCTCTCATCAGAGCTCCCGTAATCGCCCAGCACAGACCACTGCGCTTCGTTCAAATCCTGTTTGAATTGCACGCGATAAGTCTTGCCGCGCACGCTCCGCCAGCTCAATGCGACATCGCCATTCGGCAATTGCTGGAGACCGGTGAAGGCGAGAGCATTGGTGGCGCCGGCCAGCACGTTGGGCGCACCCGGCGTCGGTGCGACCATGAAATAAATGTTTGCAGCGCCATCTGCGAACCGTCCCTGGCTGACGTTGTTGGTTTGCAAGCCGAAGTTCACGATGTCGATCTGGCGGCCATCCGGTGCGAACAGACCGATCTCTTCGCCGTCACGCTCCAACTTGAAACTGACGTGCAGGTCGGGACTGTTCGTGCTGTTTCGCGAGGGCTGCCCGTCCGCCCAGACCAGCAGATAACCATGCGCCGGAACGCTGTAGCCAGCCGGAACCACTGACTTAAACGGCGCATCCAGATTGTCAGTGAGACCGCAGCCTTCCAAATCAACGGGCTCAGGGCTCGGATTGTAAAGTTCGAACCAATCTTCGTAGTTGCCGCTCACCGGCTCAGGGTAACCGCCCGGATTGACGTTGCTGGCCATCCATTCGTTGATGAAAAGGGTGGGAGACGTCGCATCACTGATGTTAGAGCGGCCCGGAGTCGCGTTGAAAAGCAGGCGCCGCGTAAAGGCCTGGCCGTCGGGAATTGCGCCGAAGGATTGGTCCGCCGCCACAGCACCGTAATTCAGGTAATCGACGATTTGAGGCGCGCTCTCCGCGATACGCACTATGGCCACAGAGCCGGTCAGCGCATTGAACCGGAAACTGGTGTGCCACTCGCCGGCGGTTGTCTCACTGGGCACGCCATCCGCCCAGATGATTTTGAACTCACCGCCTGCTAGGCTTGCTCCGGGAGGGAATGGCCACAGGTTGGTTGAATCGTTGAATTGTTCAATCGTTAATTGGTCGTAACCTTTCGAGAGGTAGAGGCCGCCGAGCGCCACCGCGCCACTGCTGGCGTTGTAGAGTTCAAGCCACGGCTCGCGATGACCGGCGGCGTCCACGATGCCGGTCAGGTTGTTCGGTTGAGCCTCGTTGATCCAGATCGCTGGAAATGGCGGGAGCGAACCCGCCAGCGCATTGCGCGCACCGGGCGTAAATAACAGCTGCCGGACGTCAATCGGATTCAGACTTCGGTAGGCTAGCGTGATGCGGAAATTCAATCCGCTGGCGTTGGTCGTAGGCAGATACCAGAAGCTCAGCGTGTAGGGGCCGTTCGAACTGATGCCGGAAATTGCCTGCACAACCGCCGCGCTGAGACTGCCGGCCGCCGTGGCGATGATTCTCAAGGAACTGCTGCCACGGTGCGCGACAGCAGCACTCAGCACGGAATTGGAATGATTGCCCAGCGCGCGCCAAGTGTCGGTGAGCGGCATTTCGAAGTCGCCGTTCGAAATCAGGTTGCTGCCCGTCTCCGCAATCAACCCCTCCACCAGCCAGACGTCGTCGAGAAACAGTTCCCCCGCTGAGTTCAGGAACAGGCTGAGATTGGTGGCGTTGGCGCCCGGCGTGTTGGTGTAGCTGAAGAACCTCCAGCGCGGCTGGTCGGACCAGTTGCCGACGCGGCTGCGGTCTTGCGCGGGATCAATCAATTGCAGCGATGCGCCTCGGCCATTGGCGCTCGCGGGCCAGGGCGGCGCAGCTTCGTACCTGACCTGGTCCACGACCAGTTCGTCGCCGGCCCCCGCGCCGGGACGGAACAATGTGATCGTCTCGCCGTCGAGTTGAAGCCTGCCATTGTATTCAGCGAACACAGCGATGGCCGGCCCATAGGTCGCCACAAATCGCCCGCGACTTTCCGCGAGCACCAGGTGCTGCCCATTGGTGAGAATCGAGCCGGGCGGAAACGTGTAATCCAAGCCATTCAAACGCCAGTTCCCGATGTCAAAACTGGAGTGACTCGACGTGTTGAGCAATTCCACATAAGCCGCCCCCGGCACAACAGGGTTGTACATGATCTCATTGATCACGACCGTTCCCGTCGGAGAAACGTTGGTCGCGGTGGAACTGACAGTGTTGGTCGTGCGCGCCGAGTCGATTGGTTTGCCAAAACGATCCAGGCCTTGCACGATCAGCTCATTTGTCCCCGCGTTCACCACCACACGGGCGGTCCACGAAGTCACGCTGGTCCAGGTGACAGGGAATGGCACCCCGTTAATGACGATATCGCGGACGTTCACTGGCGCCGTGCCCGAAAGCAGGACCAAATTGTTGGGCGTCGTAAGATTGGCCGGTGTGCTCACCGCGAAGTTCGCTGCCACCGTGGCCAATCGGCCAACGCAATAATTCCGGCGCGAACTCAGGAAGGATTTGATCGGGTCCGGCGACGCGGCGGAGACGCCATTGGCAGCGAAGGCCGCGGCTCGCGCGTCCAGCAACCCGTTCACCGTGGTGCTGAGCAGCGGGCCATTCACGGCGTCCTCCACGGCACGCCAATACGCCCGCACGAATTTCGGGTGCTGATACATCCGGCTCACCACCGCGGCGTCGCCGTTGAAGGCAGGGAAGAACGGATTGGTGAGCTTGAACAAGTCGTCGGTCGGACCGTCGCTGGCGTTGCCCAAACTGACATCCAGGTCCCAAATCATCATCTGCCAACGACCGCCGGACGGCTTGTAGGCATACATGTTCTGCCCGTTGCCATAGCCGTAGCTGTCCCAGTTGGCCACGAGGTGTTCGGCCGCGAATGTGCGCATCCATTGCTCGATGTCCACGGTCGCCTCGACACTTTCCGCGTAGGTGTTGCTCGGGCTGTTGGCGGCGTCCACCAGCGCGAACAGGTCCGCAAAGTCGTTAGCAGTCTCGCCAATGGCGCGCGGCGTCCAGCTCCAGCGATAGCGCGAGGTCTTTTTGACTCCGTCGGTAATGAAGTTGCCGAGAGTGGCGCCGACGGCGCTGGTCTCGGCGGTGGCGGCGTCGTTGTATTCGCGCCAGATCTGCACCTTGAACAGGTCTCCGTCGGAATCGCCGGGAAACCATTGCTGCAACATTGCGCCATCGGGCTTCTGCTTGTCCTGCATGATGAACGAGCGGCGCACGGCGTTGACGAAGAAGTGAACGTAGCGCTGGTAGTTGAACGGCAGCCCCAGCGCCCCCGCCAGCCAGTAGCAAGTTGGTTCCCGCTGAGCTGTGTTATCAATGGGATCGCCGCCGGTCAGTCCAGGCCAGACAATTGTTGCCTCGTCGCTGCCGAGAAACAGATCGTCTTCCGGGAAGATAAGCTTGTAATCGCAGGCCACGCCGGTGGGCGAGGTGTAGCGCCAGGCGTGATAAGCGCTGCCGGCGTAGAGCGCGCCAACGTTGTAGATCGCGCGCTCGTTTTCATAAACGAACGTGCCGTCCAGCCCTGCGTTGCTCAGTTTGAGGCGCGCGGTCCAGTTGTTGAACGTGGCCTGCGTCACCCACAATCGATAAGCTCCGAAACCCCCGGCCGGCTGGGATTCGCCGAACCGCACCAGGCACTCACGCGCCGGAGCGTCGTTGGGAAAACGATTCGTGACCGCCTGCGGGTGATTGTCACTGGCCACCACGTGAAACGCCACCAGCGCGCCGATGGTTTGACCGGGGATGGTAGCGCTGAAGAGACCGTCCCCCGCCACGACATCACCGCTGGAACCATCATCCACCAGCAGCACTGTAAACACGGTGTTCGTGTCCGGATCGATTCGATACTTCACAGCCGCCAGCGCAAGACCATCCAAGTCGGACAATCGGGCAGTGACTATGACATCCTGATTGGCCTGGGGGAGCACCGGGTCGTGCCGCACGTCGAAGATGGCTGGACCCGCGTTGGCAAGCGCACGGCTATTGCGAGCGCCGGGAGTGCCAAGGTGGGCTGGCACCGCCATTTGCCCAAATGCCTCGAGGTAATTCCCCGCGGTGCGCAGCAGGATCTCTGGATTTCCGCGCAGCCATCTGACCCGGGCACTCATGGAGGCATTGGCGCCAACTGCAAGGCTCGCGGTCAGCGGCACGCGGATTTTGTTCGCGCCTGGATCGCCGTCGCCATCGCTGCGCACGTGCAGACACGGGCTGTTGTTCCAACCGCCATCGCTCTGGAGGAAGGAGACATCGTGATTGCCTTGAAGCGCCCAGGGAGCGAGGCCGCTGTCGAACGACGGATTCGCCAACAAGTTCACGCCTCCTGTGCCAATCACTTCGACGTCATCCACCAGGCATTCGCCTGGGCCCATCAGGAAGAGATGCAGCGCATTGGCAGCGCCAATGCCGTGTTCGAGCCGACCCGTGTGTTGCACCACGCTCCAAGGCGCCTTGGCCGTCTCGTCACTGTCGGTCCAGTTGGCAGCGAGGCGATTGTCGTTTCGCGGATCGATCAATTCCAGACTGCTGCCGCCGCCATCCGCCCATTGTCCCCAGCGTCCGCCCGTGCCGTAAGTCAGCTCGTTCACCACGATGTAATGGACGTTCGTCACGCGCTGCCCCTGGTTGGTGCTGATGACCGTTTCCGGCATCGCCACAGCCAGACGCTCGCCACGGCCAGACAGCTTGCCTTTGAAATCGCCCACGAGGTTGGAACTGCCAAGGTTTGGATAATGGGTGAGCATGCGTGCCGCGTTTCTGGCCACCACCAGGTAACCGCCCGGTACGAGCATCGTATTCGTGGGAATCGTGAAATCGATGCCGGCAACGAAGCGCCACCGGCCCACGTCCACAGCGCCGGTGCCTCGGTTGTGCAGTTCGACGAATTGATCATCGTCGTCCCGCGAAAGCGGCGCATACATGATTTCGTTGATGATGATGTCGCCAGTCAGCGCCGCGCTATTACCAAGCCCGGGAGTTTTATTGGCCAGTTTGCTCCAAAGCGTTGAGCCGTCTGGAGACCTTCCGTAGGACACACCCAGCGCCTGGGCGCCGAAGCGAACTGCATCCAGCACCCGTGTGCTGTTGCTGTTGATCAGATAAATGGTCTCGCCGCCCGAACTGAGGGCGAAGCCGAGTTGAGTTTGATCCAAAGCGAGAAACGCGCGCGGCCCCAACGTGATGCCAGAAGGGAAAGTGAACTTGTTGGTCATCGGATCGTCTGTAAGATGGCAATTGGAAAGGTCCGCCGGCTGGTTGCTGTGGTTGTAGAGTTCGAGAAAATCCGGTTCCGGATCGGTCGTGTGCGCCAGTAGTTCGTTGATCATCACCACGCGCAACGGCTCCGTGCCGAGGCTGTCCAGCCGTCCTGGCGAGCCGCCTACGAGATCACTTGCAGCCCATGACCGTGCATCGCCTTCACCGAACGATGGCCGTGCGAGCACCACGGAATGGCCCGCTCCGTCCGCTGCCACTGGCCAAGGCGGTTCGTCCGAGTAAGGCACTTCCAATAACACTGCACCGCTACGATTCAGCAGCCGCAATTCCTCGCCCTGATTTTCCAACCGGCCCGCAAAAGGACCGAGCACATTGGTAATACCATGCGCGACACCCACCGCCGCCGGATCGGCAGCCACGACCAAGACACCGGCCGCCGCGATCACTGTCCCGGTCGGAAACGTGTACTGCACCGCGCCTGCCAATTGAAACCCGCTGATGTCCTCCGGCCAAAGCTGTGAATTGAACACCTCGACGAATTCCAGATTGTTCGAGTCCACGCGTTCGCGCGGATGATACATGATCTCCGAAATGACGAGTGGTGTGCGCCTGCTGCACGGGCCGGGCGTTTCAGCGCGTGCCGAGTCCGCACTGGAGGACTGTGCGGCTGCCAGCCAAAGTCCAAAAACATGAACCAGGCCCAAAGTGATGCCAACCAAAAGCAGCGTCCGCCGACGCGCAGTGCTTCGGGAAGAATCCACCCGCCTCGCTGGGCCGGGGCAGCGCTGAGGGCGCTCTACTTGCGTTGGGAGACAATCGTTCGTGATTATGCGATTGTCTCATACTTGGGGGTTCGAAGCCAATTCCTTTCGCTTAACTCGGAGCGGGCATGGAGCGCGGACATCTTGTCCGCCGTCGAACGTCCGTCGCCACGGGCGGACAAGATGTCCGCGCCGGCCGGGTGCTCACGCAATGCGCCCGTCCACCAGCTCCAGAATTTTCGGCGCGCGCGCGGCGATCTTTACGTCGTGGGTGGCGATCAGCAGTGTTGCCTGCCTTTCGGCGCGCAAGGCCAGAAGCAACTCGACGATCTCTTCGCCGGTGTGCGAATCGAGGTTGCCCGTTGGCTCGTCTGCCAGGATCAAATCCGGCGCATTGATGAGCGCCCGCGCGATGGCGACACGCTGCTGCTCGCCGCCGGAAAGTTCATAAGGTTTGTGTTCCATTCGTTGCTCGAGCCCGACGCGTTCGAGCAACTCGCGCCCGCGTGCCTCCGCAGCGGTGGCCGACGTTCGCGCAATCCGGGCCGGCAAACAAACATTCTCCAGGGCATCCAATTCCGGGAACAAATGGTAGGCTTGAAAAATGAAACCAATCTTCTGATTCCGCCATCGCGTCAGGGCCGACTCGGAAAGGGCCGCCAGATTTTTCCCTTCAAACCAGATTTCACCTGCATTGGGTGTGTCCAATCCTCCGAAAAGGTGGAGCAAGGTGCTCTTGCCGGCACCGGAAGCGCCTTGCATCGCCAGGAACTCCCCGCGATGGATGGTCAAATCCACACCGCGCAGCACTTCCAGAGTGCGGGCGCCCAGGGCGTATCGTTTGTGAATGTTACGGGCTTCAAGCATCGGCGCGTCTCGATGGGATGCAAAAGCCTGCTCTGCCAGCGGCCTGGCTATCGAGGGCTCAGGCGAAGGATTACTCATGACGCAACGCCTCCACAGGTTTCAATCGCCCCGCAATCCAGGCCGGCGCCAGTCCAGCCAGCACACAGATCACCATCGCGCTGCCACAAATCACTGCGATGTCGCCGGCTACAATCAAGGCGGGCAGCTCGCTGAAGCTGTAAATGGAAGAGGGAAATAAGTCGAGGCCACTCCAACGACGCATCAATTGCAAGAATTCATTTCGATAGTGCACCGCCAGGAGGCCCAGTCCAAAGCCCGTGACAACGCCTATCACACCCACGACCAGACTTTGACTGAGAAACAGCCGAAGCACTTGCCCGCGCGAGGCCCCGATGGCCTTGAGCATTCCAATCTCGCGAGTCTTCTGCACGACGAAGGTGATGAGTGAATTCATGATTCCAAAGGCCGCCACGATCATGATGAAGAACAGGAGATAAAACTGCACGTTCTTCTCCACGATCAGGGCGTCCAGTATGCCGGAATTGTCTTCCGTCCAGGTGGCAATGGTGTGGTCGGCGCCCCATTGATACCAAAGGCGGGCTCGCACCTCTTCGACCTTGAGCGGATCGTGCAGCATCACAAACAGCCCGTGCACGGCATCGTTCAGGCGGTAAAGGTCCTGGGCGTTCTCCAGCGATGTCACGATGACATTCGCGTTGTATTCATAGTAGCCGACGTCGAAGATGCCGCGCACGGTGAATTCTTCGGGCAGATAGGCCTCGTCGATATCCTTGCGCTTTCCTTTTTTCACCTCGTCCAAAATCCTTTCCATCTCTTCGATGCTGCGCGGTGAATAAATCACCAGCCGATCGCCGACGTGGAGGCGCATGGCGCGGGCAAACTCGCTTCCAGCCAAAACACTGCGGCCGTCCAAATGGAATTCGCCGAGCAGCACATTGGTGTGCAGAACGGTGATGTTGGTTTCGAATTTCGGGTCGATGCCGCGCAAAAGGGGCGCTCCGATCATGGGATTGCCTTCTCGCGGTTGGGTCTTGACCAGCACTTGACCCATGACGAACGGCGCCACGCCTTTGACTTCCGGGTTCGCCTGGAGCGACTTCACCCTCGCAGGCCAGTCCGTCATCGTGCTTTCGCGATGCACCACTCGCATGTGGGCATTGAAGCCGAGGATTTTTTCCCGCAATTGGCGGTCGAACCCGGTCATGACGCTGATCACGATAATCAACACCGCCACGCCCAGCATCACGCCCATGACAGAAATGAGGGTAATGACGGAAACGAAAGTCCGTTTTGGACGGAGGTAACGCAAGGCCAGGAACAGTTCGAACGGCAACCGCGACATGGGCGGAAACTAGACGCGGGACGAACCGGTGTCAACGCGGGGAGAGAGGTCAGACCGTGGAGGCGGTGCTTCTTAATCGTAATCTTAATCCTATTCTCAAGATTAAGATGACGAGTCCTGCCGATCCGCTTAATTCAATGATCTGCCCTCCGATTCAAGTCCGCGCTTCAAAAGCCTCTTCGTAGAGTTGGGCGAAATCCTTGGCCGTGACTGGGCGGGGATTGAAAGTCGCAGTCCACTGTTTGGCGGCCTCTTCTGCCAGGGTGGGAATCATCGCGGTTTTAACGCCACACTCCGCCAGGGAACGCGGCATCTGCGCGATATTCAAAAGCATTTCAAGATGAGCTACCAGGGCTTCCAGCGCTGCATCCAGTCCGTCGCTGATGCAGGCAATCTCCGGCGCGGAGGCCAGTTCGGCATACGCTTTCAAGGCTTCAGGGTCGCGCCCATTAAAGCGGACGACATGTGGCAACATCATGCCGACGGCTTGTCCGTGCACGATTCCGTAGTGTGCCGTCAAGGGATTGGCTGCGGAATGCGCTGCACCGAGCATGCTGTTCTCAATGGCCATGCCGGCAAAGGCCGCGGCCAATTGCATGCGGCCCCGGGCTTCAAGATCGTTTGGATCGTGAAACACACGCGGCAGATTCGGCACGGCGAGTTTGAAACCTTCGTGGGTGTAGATCAGCGACAAGGCATTGCGCCTTTTTGTCACCGCCGTTTCCACGACGTGCGCGATGGCATCGATGCCTGTGCAAGCGGTCACGCGCTGTGGTTGCGAAAGAGTCAACTTCGGATCGAGAACGGCGATGCACGCCGCTGCCTTCGGATCGCCACAGGCCATCTTTTGATGCGTCAGTTCGTCTGCGATCAGGGCGAAGGATTGGCACTCACTGCCTGTGCCTGCGGTGGTTGGGATGGCAATGAGCGGTAACATAGGCGCACTCGCTTTGCCGATGCCCCAGTAATCCTGCATTCGCCCGCCATTGGTCAAAAGAAAGTTGCAACCCTTGGCGGTGTCCATCGCGCTGCCCCCGCCAAGGGCCACGAAGGTGTCAGTGCCGGCATCTCGGGCGACGGACCGGCAATCCTCGACGCATCGCGTGGTCGGGTTTTCCGCGGCGCGATCGAATAAAGTCACAGTCAGGTGGGCAGATTCCAGGACCCGCAACGCGCGTTCCGCATGGCCGGCAGCGACGATGCCCGGATCGGTCACCAGCAAAACGTTGCGAGCCGCGAGCTCACGCGCCAATTCTCCGATGCGCTCGAGACTGTCCACTCCGAAGATGAGCCGCGTGCGCGGCTGATGGTCGAACGGAGCGAGGGTTGAAAACTGAGGAAGTGATGGGGCCGTCATGCAGTCTCAGCAAGTGCGCCGCCGAAACGTCGCCGTCGATTTGATTTCTCGCTCGTGCCATGCACGCCAGCCCTTGGGCACAGAAAATCAGACGCGGCGACAAGAGGCCGCACTCCAAAGTTCTGCCACGCGAAAATCATGCACCCTTCAGACGGGTTTTCCGGACGTTCTGTTCAATGCCGCGTCCCGGCTGAGCCCTGCGGGACAGCCTGAGACGCGAGCATAGCACTGCCGTGCGGTGTATTAACAAGGCGCGTGGAATTAGGCACGAAGGAAATGGAAGCCATCACCGCTTCAAAAGCGGTTTTGCTGGAAAGTGCGGACGGCAAAGGCGGTCGCTGGGGGAAAATCTCCACCGGCAGAGTTTCACACGACCGCGCCGAGGACTTGTTTTCCACCGACAGTGCTTCCGAAAACACGAGCGAACAAAATGCTCTCTCCGGTGTCAAATCGACAGTGAATCCCGTTTCAACGCGGGCGCATGCGGAAATCGCATATGCAATCAGGACACCTAATACGGAGGAAGCACCCATGAATAAAATGACTCAACTCAAACAATGGGCTCATGCGCACGAAGATATTTTTATCGATCTGGTGCGGGCTTATCTGGGGGTCGGCTTGTTTATCAAAGGCATCTTTCTCATGACCCACCGGCAAGACCTTGTCAGGTTGATCGAGTCTTCCGGCGATCTCTTCATCGCGCCGGCGACGGTGGCCCATTATGTCATCCCGGCGCACGTGTTCGGGGGACTGCTCTTGGCCATCGGCCTTCTGACGAGAGTGGCGGCGTTGGTCCAGCTCCCGGTCCTGATGGGCGCCGTCTTTTGGGTCTATTTGCCAAAAATGATGCTGCCCGAACCGAGGCAGAACCTGGAATTTTCTGCGCTGGTTCTGTTTTTGTTGATCCTCATCGCGCTCTTTGGCCCTGGTCGGTGGTCTGTGGATCATCTTCTTTCCAGAAAAGAACAGCCCGATCTCCAACCACAAACGGCCATGTGACTCGCGTTAAGCCATTCCAGTTGGCTTATCGGTTTTGCAGAACTCCAGCAACCACCTCGCTGCTTCACGGTGTCGGAAGTCGTCTCGTGCCAGTAGCTCTTCAAGCTTGGCGCGACACTTTGTCGGCTCTGCGTGTGCAATTTCAGTAAGGTGGAAGTGAAATCCGTCATTGTCGTGTCCTTCGTCTAAACCGAGCTGGGCGGCTTCGAACAGCGGTTCAAGATAGTCAGTCCCACCCAGATGGCAGATTGGCTCACTGAGTAGCTCTCTCGTCCAGAAATTGTTTCTCGGCGATTTAATGGCCACAAGCAGAGTGGGCAGATGAGCCTTAGTTGCAATGGTCTTTAAACGTTCGAAAGCCCCAAGCACTCCATCAATGTCGACGTCACCATCAACATCTTGCCCCGCGAAAATTGCTTCGATTTCTCTTTCGTTCATGATCCCGAGGCCTAACGACCCCATACAGGTGAGCTTACCGACGCGGCGTTGGAATTGTCAACAGCCGTCGCTCGCCTGCGTTCGGTGCAGCGCCATTGTTAGCCCTTCTTTCGTTTGTGTTCATCCGCGCGACTGTAAAAATGATGCGAGCCAAAGAAGTCTTCGCACAACATGTCGAAGGCATCCTCGTTTAACTCGATTTTATCTTTCGTCAGGTGCTCCCGTAGAAATCGCCGCATCAACTCGCTCCCTCGCCGGCACGCCTCGGCTTCGCCGTTGTCGAACGCCTCTGGATGGGCGATCTCCAGTAGGTCGTAGAGCTTGGAACGATACGAGTCTGACAAACAAATAAGATGGCGCGCAGAGTTCATTCCCGGCGTCCGCGCGAAATACTCTTCGGCGCACTCTTTACAAAAGTGTTGCTCGTTCTCTGCGCCCGGCCTTCGTCGAGGTCCTCAACATGAACGGTCGTGCTAAGGTGGACCATCGCCTCACGTTGGTGACATGCTTCGCACAGCATAGGGCTAACTAAACTAAACTAGTAGTAGATACCAAAGGGGCGCAACGTATCCATTGAAACGCCCATCACCGAAGCCAGCAGTGCGCGAGACCAGTTCATTCTCAACCGCAGATCAAAGGTAGCCTGGCGGGACTCTTCCGTGGAACAGAGTAAGATTTTTGGTTCCTTAAAAACCCCTAATAACTTTGATTTTATTGGGTATTTTGAGTTGGTGCCAGAGGAGGGATTTGAACCCCCGACCAAAGGCTTATGAGTCCTCTGCTCTACCCCTGAGCTACTCTGGCGTAAGCCGCTTAACTACAATCTATTAACTCAATCATTGCGCGAGTCAATTGTTGTCTTGTCACCCGATTTTGTGACCTTAGTACTAGGACTAACGAGGACTAAGCTCGCGAACATGACTTCTAACCGTGTTGAGCCTGAAGCATCCAACCGCATGGGAACCTTCAACAAAGTCCGAGAAAACCTTTACTGACTCATGACAACTGGCGGATATTACGCGTTGCTAAAAAGGCGCGACAAGCAATTTCGCCGTTCGTCAAAACCAAAGACCGAAAATTGGCCGAGCGGCGCCTGACGGAACGCATCCTTGCTGAGCCACGAAACTAGACGGTACTGATACTTCTGAATGCAGCAGCATGATCGTCGACCAAAGTTCCGGCGGCCATTTTGCGTGCGTTACCACAGTGAGCGATGTTCTGGCCTATGAAAACGATCATGCTTGGGTGTCCGGAGTGTAGTCGTTAAGCACGGCCCTAACGCGACCGGCCACGGCTTGCCCGGGTTGTCCAAACGTTCGTAAACCGAGAGAAACGACTCTTGCCCAGGCAAAGCCATTCTGTCAGTCTTCGTATGAGCCAGGTCTTCAAAAGGAGAAAACCGGTTTGGAGACTTGCAATCAATGAACGAAGCCGAATGGCAAACACGAAAGCAGCGTATTGACGCACGACTCCGTTCGCTCAATCCGGCCTGGCAGATCGTTCGGTATAATGAGGGATTAGCTTTTTCCACGCTGCATTGCCACGCGGTTGAAGAACTTCCGACGGCCAATGGACCGGCTGATTATGCGCTATTTGTGAGCGGCAAGTTCCTTGGCATTCTCGAAGCCAAGAAAGTCACCGTCGCCCCGCAGAATGTGCTGGAACAAGCGAAGCGTTATGCAGCGGGTGCATTTCAGGGACCGGGCAATTGGAACGGGCTTAAAGTGCCGTTCCTCTACGCGAGCAACGGCGAAATCATCTGGCACATGGACGTGCGACGAGACAAAGCAGCGTCGCGGCAGATTAGCGGCTTCCACACGGCGTCTGCGCTGGAAGCGCTGTTCGCCTTCGATCCCAAGCCTGCCTGCGATTGGCTGCTCGACACGCCGCCGGACATCATTGCGCGGCTCCGTGATTATCAGCGCCGCTGCATCATCGCCGCGGAACAAGCCATCATCGGCGGGCGACGCGAACTGTTGCTCGCCATGGCTACGGGCACAGGTAAGACATTCCTGACTGTCGCGCAAATCTATCGCCTGCTCGAAAGCAAACTCGCCCGCCGCATCCTGTTTCTTGTGGACCGCAAAGCGCTGGCCGCTCAGGCCGTTCGTGAGTTCAGCGCCTTCGCCACGCCCAAGAACAACAAGTTCACGCAGGAATACGAAGTTTATAGCCAGCGCTTCCAGCGTGAGGACTTCGGCGATGATGATCCGTTCGATCCGAAAGTATTGCCGAATGAATATCTCACCGCGCCAAAGTCCAGCCATACGTTTGTCTATGTCTCCACCATTCAGCGTATGGCGCGAAATCTTTTCGGTGCTGAGGGCGGCTTCGCGCAATCGAGGAGCGACGCAGAAGGCGAAGATGATTCCGACAAGCTCAGCATTCCTATCCATGCCTTCGACATCATTATCGCAGACGAATGTCATCGCGGCTACACAGCTCAGGAGATGAGCGTCTGGCGGGATACCATCAATCACTTCGACGCGATAAGAATTGGCCTCACCGCCACGCCCGCCGCACATACGACGGCGCTGTTTGGGTCGCCAGTTTTTCGTTACACGGTCGAGCAAGCCATCCTCGACGGCTATCTCGTGGATTACGAAGCAGTCGCCATCCAATCCCAGGTGCGCATGAATGGCGTTTTCCTCAAGGAAGGCGAAACGGTTGAGCGCGTGGACACCGATACCGGCCAGAAGGCGCTGGACCAGCTTGAAGACGAACGGCAGTTCGATGCAGGTGCGGTCGAACATGACATCACCGCGCCCGACAGCAATCGCAAGATCATCGAAGAAGTTGCTAAATACGCCTACGAACACGAGGCGCAGACCGGTCGCTTCCCCAAAATCCTCATCTTCGCCGTCAACGACCTGCCGCATACGTCCCACGCCGACCAGCTTGTGAGAATTTGCCGCGAGGTCTTCAACCAGGGCGACGACTTCGTGAAGAAAATCACCGGCAACCTGAACGTGGATCGCCCGCTCCAGCGCATCCGCGAATTTCGCAACCGTCCCAATCCCAAAGTCGTCGTCACCGTGGACATGCTCTCGACCGGCGTGGACATCCCAGCGCTGGAATTCATCGTGTTCCTGCGCCCGGTCAAGTCGCGCATCCTGTGGGAACAGATGCTCGGACGCGGCACGCGCCTTTGCCTCGACATCAACAAGTCCAAGTTCGTCGTGTTCGACTGCTTCGACGGCACGCTCATCCGGTATTTCAAAAACGTCTCCAGCTTCGACATCGAGCCGCCGGGCAAAACGCCGCTCACGCTCCCGGAAGTCATCGAAAACATCTGGCAGAACGTGGACCGCGATTACCACGTGCGCATCCTGGCCAAGCGCCTCCTGCGGATTGACAAGGACATGAACGCCGAGGCGATGAACGCCAAAAAAGCGCGGGATTCCTGATGGTCAACGCTCAAAAGGATGGGCATTCTTGCTCGATGAAAATCACTGTAGACGTTCGCAAATATGCCGCCGAGCAAGGCATCGCCAAGGAAGAAGCTCCAAAGAACGGCATGAAAGCCAAGTCGAAGGAGTTCGTGGAAAAAGGCGCGGAGGCTTACTCGAAAGTGTGAAGTGCGCCGCCGCAGGTGGGCTATGGCATTCAAGCTCAAAACGAATCTAGCGGATGCAAATCCAGAGGTCGCTGTGCTATGGCATCCAACAAAGAACCGCGATTTGAGTCTTGGTGATGTGTCCTCGTTTAGCCACAAACGCGTTTGGTGGAAGTGCAGCAAGAATCATGAATGGCAGGCAACGGTTGGCAACGTCACTCGGGGGCACGGTTGTCCCATCTGTTGGCGACTTACGGGTGCGACCCAAAGGGCCATCTCCCTGCGGGGCAGTTTGAATGACCGTTACCCCGAAATTGCGGATCAGTGGCATCCGACGAAAAATGGCGACGTTCTTCCGGACCAAGTTTCTAGTCGCTGTGATAAGAAAGTTTGGTGGCTTTGCTCATGTGGTGACGAATGGTTGGCAAGAGTTGCAGCGCGTTCAGGAGGCTACGGATGTCCGCAGTGCGGTTTGAGGAAGATAAGCATCGCCAGACGAAAGAGGGCACTGAAGGAGAGCCTTTCCGTGGCCGAAACCCACCCGCAATTATTGACCGAATGGCATCCCACGAAAAACGCGGCTATCAGCCCAACCGAGATTTCTCTTGGGAGTCATCGGCCCGTTTGGTGGGTTTGCAAGCAGGGTCACGAGTGGACAGCGATTTTGAAATCGCGCACCCAAGGCCACGGTTGCCCGTATTGCAGTCCTCAGTCGTCGCGACTTGAGATTCGCCTCCTGTGTGAACTTCGCGCTCTTTTCTCTGAAGTCATCTGGCGGAAGAGATTCACTCCTTACGAGTGCGACATCTTCCTCCCTGGCCTCAGCCTTGGAGTGGAAGTAGATGGTTTCATCTGGCACAAGAACCGCGTTCAGCAAGACAATCACAAAAACCGGATGCTGGCTGCGCATGGGGTTGAGTTATTCCGAGTGCGCGGAAATGGTCTGACGAAAGTTGCAGAGCACGACATATTTTACTCGGAGACGGAGAATCCTTTGGCGATCGTCCACAGGCTGTTGCAAGTGTTGCTTCCACGGGTGAGCAACAACGAAAACCGGAAGAGAATCGAGACACACCTTGCAACCGCTCATTTCGCGAATGAGAAGGAATACCGGGCGATTCTGGCAACTCTGCCCAAGCCACCACACGACAGGTCACTGGAAGCAGTTTGCCCTCATCTGCTCCAAGAGTGGCATCCGAGGAATCTGCCGCTTGCACCAGCGAATTTCACAGCATTTAGCAGCAAGAAAGTTTGGTGGATTTGCTTAGAAGGACACGAAGATTACTTCGCCAGCATCGCAAAAAGAGCTTCAGGAAGAGGATGCCCTCTTTGCGGTCGCAAGATGCGTGAAGTGGCCACAGTCAACGCCGCGATCAAGAGAAGCGGCACAGTCGAACAATCGCTTCCACATTTGCTGGCGGAGTGGCATCCGGCACTAAACCTTCCATTAACCCCGGATCAAGTCTCCGCAGGTTCAAGCCAGAAAATTTGGTGGTGCTGTGCCGCCGGTCACGAATGGCGTGCGTCTGTTTGTTCAAGGAAGCGCAGAGCGGCCTGCCCTCAATGCAGTCGTAAGGCCAGCGGCTTGAAAATTCGCAAGGCTGCTCTGCGCCGTGGTTCGCTTGCTGAGAAACACCCGCAATTGGCGGCACTTTGGCATCCAAGAAAGAACGGTGAACTGCAACCGACTCATGTTCCAAGCAAATCAAATATGAAGGTCTGGTGGCTTTGCGAGAAAGGTCACGAAGCGCATCAAACCATATCTTCCCGAACGGACGGTGTTGGTTGTCCTGAGTGCTACAAAACGAGCCGGGTGCGTTTGTGGGGGTAGGCAAACCTCGAAAGTCCAAGAGTCGCGCAGGACAGAAAACCTTGTAGAATGAAAACCCTCGACCGCCAAAAGCTGGATGTCGCCAGCAAGACGCGGAGCAATTTCGCTGCTCCAGCCCAGCAGGGCGAAAGACAATAGCCCAGCGATTTATCGCTGGGGTTTCGGGCGGAACGGGAAGGAGTCCCGTCAGGGACGAAAGAACGCGCGCGTCTCGCCATACGGTTTCTTTCGCCCTTGCGGGGCTTGTGCGCGTTTGGGAATCGGTTGCCCTATTTTCGGTCGTCCCTGCGGGACTAAAGCAGAGCGAATTCAAAACCTATGCACTCGTTCACCAGTTGCCTGATGCATTGCGTGTGGGCCACCAAAGAACGCCGCCCGCTCATCAAACGCGAATTGCAATCGCGCCTTTGGCCGTATCTCGGCGGCATTGCACGCGAGAACAAGATGAAGGCGCTGGTCGTTGGCGGCGTCGAGGACCATGTGCATGTGCTCCTTTCGATTCCGTCCACGCTTTCCATGGCTAAGTCCATCCAGCTTCTCAAGGGCAATTCCTCGAAATGGATTCACGACACGTTCAAGGAGCATTGGGACTTTGAATGGCAGGAAGGTTACGGCGCGTTCAGCATCGGCATCTCCGGCGTCGAGGATACGACGAAATACATTCAGGGGCAGGCGGAGCATCACCGGAAGATGACGTTCAAGGAAGAGATTGAAGTGTTCTTGAAAAAGCACGGGATGGAATATGTGGAGCGCGATTTGGAATGATTTCTTTCGCCCCTGCGGGGCTTGGACGGATTTGTTCGCCGTTAACCCAGCGATGAATCGCTGGGCTATTGTCGGTCGTCCCGAAGGGACTTTTTTCGCCGACATCCTGCGCAAACTCCGCGAAGCCGGCGGTTTGCTCGCAGACGTTTTCGCCCAGGCCACGCCGCGCTTTAACAATCCCGTCAACCTCAAGCGCATCATCGCCATGATTGACGAGGAGGATTGGTCGGCGATGGACTTGGACGTGAAGGGCGCGGCGTTCGAGGGCCTGCTCGAAAAGGCCGCCAGCGAAGGCAAGAAAGGCGCGGGCCAATACTTCACGCCCCGCCCCCTCATCCAGGCCATCGTCCGCGTGATGAAGCCCGACCCGCGCGGGAAGCAGGGCTTCACCATTTGCGATCCGGCGTGCGGCACGGGCGGCTTTCTTGTTTGCAGCTACGAATGGCTCGTGTCCAAGGAAGTTTCCGGCGGCGTGTTCGACCGCGCGGACGCCCGGCGCATCAAATCGCAGACCTTCATCGGCCAGGACCTCGTGCCGCGCCCGCGCCGGCTCGCGTTGATGAATCTGTTTCTCCACGGCGTCGAGCCGCACATTTATCTCGGCGACGCCATTTACGAACCGGACCGCAGCGAGCGTTACGACGTGGTGCTCACGAATCCGCCCTTCGGCACGAAAGGCGCGAATCAAGCGCCCGACCGCGACGACTTCACCATCGAGACCAGCAAGTGCTTGCGCACGGCCACCACAGCTCAACTTCGTCCAGCACGTCATGACCGCGCTCAAGCCAGGCGGACGCGCCGCGATGGTGCTGCCGGACAACTGCCTGTTCGAGGGCAAGGCCGGCGAAGTCTTCGAGCTGCTCATGCAGGATTGCGCGCTGCACACCGTCCTGCGCCTGCCGCGCGGCACGTTCACGCCTTACAGCCAGGGCGTGAAAGCCAACGTCATCTTTTTCCAGAAAGGCCGGCCCACCGAGGAGGTCTGGATTTTCGACGCGCGCTCCAACGTGCCGGGCATCACCAAGAAAGACCGCCCGCTCACCGCGCAACACTTCGCCGAGTTTGAAAAAGCCTACGGCAAAGACCCGAATGGATTAAGCAAACGCGTGGATGGCGGAGAATTGGGGCGACTGCGCCGCTTTCACATCAGCGAAATCAAGGAGCGCGGCTACAAGCTCGACGTCACCTGGCTCAAAGACGACTCGCTCGAAGACGCCGACGAATTGCCCGAACCTCAAGACCTCGCCGCCGAAGCCATCACGGAGTTGGAGGCGGTGGTAGATGACTTGCGGGAGATTGTGGCGCTGGTGGAAAAGGAAGAGGGCGTGGAGAGATGAGCAATGAATGAACACGCATACGGAGCGCGGGTCTGTGACCCGCAGCGGGTGGGGCGAGGCTGCTGACGAGCCGGCTCGCGGGGACGCTCGCGCCACCGACCCATGGACGGCGGCTCACAGGGCCGCGCTCCGGGGAGTTTCCGGAGAGGTGGTGAGAAATGAATTTGCCCCTGACAAACCCGGTTTGCTTCGTTAAATTCTGGCCATGAGCAAAGCCGAGATTCTGCAAGAACTACCCAAGCTCACCAAAGAGGAGCGCTACGAAATCCGCGTCAAAATTGCCGAGATGGATAACGATGGCTGGCTGGACGAGGACGATCCGCTCACGGACGACGAAAAACAACTGATTGACGCGCGCCTGGCGGAACATGAGGCAAACCCGCAGTCCGCGATTCCGCTTGAAGAGTTTAAGGCGCGATTGAAGGAAAAGTTTGGCCGGTGAGCTTCCGGCTCGAACTCCGGCCGCAGGTTTCCGCCGATGTTTCCGCGGCGGCAGCTTGGTATGATGAGCGTGAACCCGGACTGGGTGCAGAGTTCGCATTCGCAGTGCAGCAGCGCCTCGATGAACTTCTACACAATCCTTTGCTGCCTCGTATCCGGGATCAACGGCGCGCGTCCGGTGGATTTTCCCGCGCCGCTTTCCTTACCGCATCATTTATCGCGTCACCGGGCAAACCATTCTCGTGATCGCAGTCATCCACACGGCGCGGCATGACCGGCATTGGAAGAAGCGCGTATGAACAAAGGTCAGCAATTGCGGCGGCTGGAAAAGGATTTTGTGGAACGGGGCGGCCTGCGCGAAAACATGACCCGCGCCCGGCTCGAACACCGCGCCAAACAAAGCCGGAACACCGGAGGTGGCAAGCCATGATAAAATCTCACGCAGAGGCGCAGAGCACGCAGAGACAGAGGGAAAAAGCCTCTGCGCCTCTGCGTGAGTCCTCAGGAGGCGACGAGCTTCCGAATGGGTGGGCAACCATGCCTGTCGCCGAAGTCATCGAAGACTTCCAGCCGGGTTTTGCTTCCGGTGAGAAAAATGTCGAAGGCGGTGTCGCACATTTGCGGATGAACAATATCGGTCTCGACGGCGAACTGGTGCTCGACCTTCTCCGCACCGTGCCAGAGAAGCTTGCCAAGCCGCGCCATGACCTATCGCCAGGAGACGTTCTCGTTTGCACCACGAACAGCGGTGCGCTCGTTGGCAAGTGCGCTTACTTTGACTTGCCCGGCCGTTACGCCTTTAGCAATCACCTCACGCGGCTTCGCCCGAGACGCGACATTGTTGACGGCCGCTTCCTTCGCTGGAATTTGTGGCTTCACTGGAAGCGAGGACTGTTCAACGACAAGTGCAAGCACTGGGTCAATCAGTCCACGCTTCCGAAAGATGCACTGCTCGAAGACGAGGTTGTTGTTCCACCAGTCGCCGAGCAGCGGCGGATTGTGGCGAAGCTGGAGACGTTGTTGGGCAAAGTGGACGCCAGCCAGCAGCGGCTGGCGAAGATTCCCGTCCTGCTCAAACGCTTTCGCCAATCCGTCCTCGCCGCCGCCTGCTCCGGCCGCCTCACCGCCGATTGGCGGGAACAGAATGGCGTCTCCGAAGAATTTGAGACGACTACCGTAGATGCCATCGCCGAATACGTCGGAGGCTTTGCATACAAAAGCCCAACCTTCCTCGAAGCAGGAAAACACCAGGTCATTCGCATCGGCAACGTCCGGCCTTTTGTTCTTAATCTCAGCGCCTCTCCCGTCTTCATTCCAGACGACATCGCAGCCGATACCGAGCGGTTCAAATTGAAAGCGGACGACATCGTCATTTCCATGACGGGAACGAAATACAAGAGGGACTACGGCTGCGCTGGAATTGTCCGAGAAACCGATGGCTCACTTTTCCTCAACCAGCGCGTTGCCCGCATTCGGTGCGGAAAGTCTGTGCTACCCAAGTTCCTTCTGTTCTGGCTTCAAACCGACCTGTTCCGTGATTTCTTTTTCTCCGGTGAGACCGGTAATGTGAATCAAGGTAACGTCGGTGCGGGTGGCATTCGCAACGCGCCGATCGAATTACCACCGCTCCCCGAGCAACAGGAAATCGTGCGGCGAGTGGAGGGATTGTTTGCGCTGGCCGACCAGCTTGAGGTGCGGTTGGCCAAGGCGCGCGGTCAAGTGGACGCGCTCACGCCCTCCCTCCTCGCCCGCGCCTTCGCCGGCAAACTCGTCCTCCAAAACCCCAACGACGAACCAGCGGAAAAGTTATTGGAACGAATCAAACAGCAGCAGCGCTGAACTTCTTGCCGCAACGGCAAGTTCTCGTCAGTATCCTGGCCACGCAGAGTCCCAGCATGCCGCATGATATTTTATGCCTGCCATTGCCCCCGATCTCTCACCGCCGCTAAACCACGTCTTCGTTGATTTCGAGAACGTTCATGAAATCGACCTCGCTGTCATCGGAAACAAGGCTGTCAGCTTCACGTTGCTGGTAGGGCCGCGGCAGACAAAGCTCGATGTGCGCCTGGTCGAAAAACTTTTCGAGCACGCCACATCGGTGCAGTTGGTGCGCCTCGCTTCCACCGGCAGGAACGCACTCGATTTCATTCTTACCTACTATGTTGGCCGCGCCGTGGCCTTCGATCCGACTGGCTGCTTCCACATTGTTTCCAAGGACACGGGTTTCGATCCACTCATCGAACACTTGCTGAGCAAGCGTATCGATGCCCGCCGTCATGAAAGCTTTGCCACGCTCACGTTCTCGGCTCCGGCGAAGCCAGCGGCCCCAACCGCGCGAGCCGCTGCCGCTAAACTGAAGCCGGCAGCAAAGCCCAGGATACCACGTCCCACGCTGGATGAACGGACAATCCGAGTGCTGGAACACTTGCGCAAGCCCTCCGCCACCCACCCGAAGAACAAGAAAAGGCTCGTCAGTTATTTGGTCGCATACCTCGGCCATAAAATCACCGAAACCGAGGCTTTGAGTCTCGTTGAACGCCTCCAGCACGCCGGCCACATCGCCATCGGCGAGAGGGGCACCGTTACTTACCGCCTGAATCCCAGGTGAAAACCCTTGCATTCACACTATTCGGTCGAGTGGCTCTAATGGGTCCGGCGTTCGCGCTGGCCGACCTGCCTGAGGTGCGGTTGGCCAAGGCGCGCGCGCAAGTGGGCCAGTTCACGCCCGCCCTCCTCGCCCGCGCGTGGACTCACTCGCGGCCCGCTCGTTCGGGCTGCGCCCTTTCGCTCCCGCGAAATTCTTTTCACGCGTTCCCAACGCGTTCAAATCGCCGGCCAACTCGTCCCTCAAGACCCCACCGACGAACCAGCGGTGAAATTGCTGGGAGCGCATCCCGAAAGTAGGACCACGGATTGCACGGATGACATGGATAGAGAAGGGAAAGGAGAATTCGTGAGATCCGGGGTTCAGCAGGAAAACGTGCGCCGAGTGGAGAGCCTGATGCCTGCCTTGGTGGCAACCTTGCTGGCGCTTTCGAACTCGCCGCTGCGTGCCGCCCAAGCGGCCCAGTCCGATCCGACTTCGCCGGTTCTCGAACTTCGCAAAGGGGAGCGGTTCTTTCGGAACGAGGGAACGCCGGCCTTCGTGCTGGGACGCAATCCGGTGGGGGTCAGCCCGGAGGCCTTCGCGGCACATTTCCAACACGCCAGCGCCGCCGGGGAGCGGTTCATGCGGATTCACTTCACCTACAGCCCACCAGGGGAAAAGGCGGGAGAGATCCATCCCGACATGCTCAAGTCGTGGGATGCCGTTTTGGACGCCGCGGAGAAATATCGCCTGGCGGTTCTGCCAGTACTGGGCATCTGGTCGGATTGGAATGACGGCAGTCACGGGGAAACCTGGCACCATTGGGAAAAGAGCGCATTCAATGCGACCCTCGGTGGACCCGCCAAACGGCCTGGCGAGATATTGGACGACACGCCGTGCCGCAAGCTCTGGTTCAAGCGGCTGGAGACATTCGTGAAGCACTGGGCGCCCCGACGATGCATCGTCGGCTGGGAAATCTTCTCCGAGGTCGATCTCATCACCGGCGCAACGGAGGACCGGGCAGTCGAGTTTGCCGCGCTCGCCGCCGCGGTGGTCCGGGCAGCAGACTCGGCTCATCGGCCGACAACCATTTCACAGGCGGGGGTCAACGTCTGGCCCAAGCTCCTGGGGAGCGATGCGGTCCAGATCGTGCAGGTGCATCCCTACGCGGCGCATCCGTATGGCGGCAACCTGGATGAACTAATCCTTAATTCCGTGCGCGAGCGGTTGCGGACCTACCGCAAACCGGTGCTGATCGGCGAATGTGGGCTGGATTGGGCGCCACCCCGCGGCACGCTGGATGTTGCGCCGAGGGCAGAGGTGGGGATTCGGCACGCGATTTGGGCCTCGGTGGTGTCGGGAGCAATGAGCGGCCGGATGCTTTGGTGGCAGGACGGTTGGGACCAGTTCGAGAAGGCCGACGTGTGCCGGCACTACGAACAGGCCGCGGCGACTGCCTCGGCGTTTGTCAAGGGGATGGATTTCACGGACTTCGCACCGGTCGTGTGCGAGGCGCCGGGACTGGTGGGGGCCATGCTGGGGAACGATCTCCGGCTGATCGGCTGGTTCCGGGATGCTCGGTGCGTTCCGCCGCAATGGACGCTGAGGGAAGTGAGCGGCCGGGAACTAACGCTCAGTGGACACACAGGGACGTGGAAGGTGGAGTTTGTTGATACTGCGAGCGGCAAGCTCATCAGCACGCGCACGCTGAAGGCGAAGAAGAACCAACTGAAGATCCCATTGCCAACATTTGAAGGGGCGATTGCGCTGAGGCTGACGGCAGTGATCGAAAAGCGAGGTGCGTCGGCGAAAGTGTTGTTTCTGGTAGCCGACCAGCTTGAAGTGCGGTTGGTCAGGGCGCGCGGGCAAGTGGACGCGTCAAACCTGGACTCCCGGGGTCACCTCAATGCGTCATCAGATAAAAGACGATATTGATGCCGAGCGGATACGCGACCTTCTCCGAATAACGGCTGAAATAGGCCTCGTTCTCCTGCTCGCGCTCCCAGCCGTCGCTCACGTCGCTGTTGTGAATCGCCAGGATCATCATGCGTCCCTTTTCATCGAGGAGCGCCCGGACGTGCATGGCCTCCGAGCCTTCGCCGCGGAAAATCCGGTGCGGCGGCGATCCCGCCTCGTCGGCATCGAAGTCGGGATTCCAAAACTGAATCGTCGGCACGCGCAACCGGTGCATCGGACCGCGCAGGTCGAAGACACAATTGAAGACGGGATGATCCGTGTTCAATTCCGTCCAGGCACGATTCGGCACGACGCGCTCGATTTGACCGGCGAACCCATCCCATTCCCGCGCGCTCCAAAAATCATTCACGAACAGCGCACCACCGGCAGCCAGGTAACGCCGCAAGAGGGCCACCTCTTCCTCGCTCAAACGCATGTAACCTGCATGTTCCAGGTAAAGCAACGGATAATCGAACAGCGCCGGATCGGTCAGCTTCAGCACGCGCGCTTCCGGATCGGTGCGGATCGAGGTCAACTGTTGCAGGCGGTAGGAGAGGTTCAGGTCCGCGTCGGGATAATCCACCCACCAACCGAGCTGCCGGCCGCGGCCCCAGCCGGGAGCCGGATCGGATTGAAAGATCACCCGCGCGAAGGTGAACACGTCCGGTCCGAAGCCCGGCGGATTCGTCCAGGTCGGCGTGTCCGTGCTGTGCGCAATCGTCTCGCGCGCCGTGCGGACGGTGTCCTCATCCACCACCGCTCCGCCTTCAATGCGGACAAGTTTGCCAAACGTCGCGCCGCGCGAACCGGAGACTGACCGCGACTGGAATTGCGCGACGCAGATTCCGGCGGTCAAAACGGCAGCGACCAGCAAGCGACTGGAAGTTCGGCGCGTCATTATCGTGCATCACCCGTTCGTGAACCGGCGGAGCGTTCAGGTAACCAAAAAGCTGAATGCTCAGGGCATCAAAGTTAAACTGGACACAACGGACAATAGAAGGAAAATGCCGCTGAACCAACGCTACATGGGGCGCAATCTGCAAAAATCTCCTCGTCGCAAGCTGCCAGCGATTCTCGATCGCGCGTGCAAGGGGCAACTGTGAGAACAATCAACACCTCATCCTTCCCTCGCCACCCAGGGCTTGATCTTCTTGCACGATCAAGCAACGTGATTCTCGCCGTCCTGGCGCTTGACGCCCACGGCCGTCATGTTAACGATTGGCACCATAAGCTTCGTGCCTTCGGCACAACCGTCGAGCAAACGACGAACCCACGGCACAAGCACCATGAACCGAGTATCGCAACCATCAACCGATTTGGAGAATCGCCATGAACAAGTCCGGTACGCCTAACGACCTGCGTTTTGAACCGCCCGGGCCGGGGCCGTGGGCGCAAGACCCCGTGCATTTCCCGCGCCCGATGACGCGCTACTTCCAGGAGACGCATCCACCCCCGTTCAAGAAGGGCACGAACGACTTTGCCCGCTTCTACGGGTTGCTTATTGACGGCCTCCAGATGGGCTACGTCAACGGCTTCGCCTATCGCCAGACGCTGCCGGCGCTGGAAGCCGAAGTCCCCGAGCGCTTTCATCGCGCCGAACAAGTTTTCGCGAAGAAGCTCTGGAGGGAGCAGCTTCGCGATTGGGACGAAAAGTGCAAACCTTTCTCCCTCGCCAAGCACCGGGAGCTTCAGGCCGTCAATCCGGACGCCCTCTCCGACGCGGAGTTGACCGCCTATCTGACGCGCTGCCGCGATCACCATTCGGACATGCTCGCCCAGCACATGCGCTTCACCGCCGGTGCCGTGCTGCCAACCGGGGACTTCCTCGCACACGTGGGCGACTGGACGGGCTTGCCGCATTCAGAATTGCTCGGCTTGATGCGCGGGTCGGCAGAGGTGTCCGCGGGTGGCTCCGACGAGATGATGCGCCTGAAGCGGGTGTTCGCCGGGGATTGTGCCGCCCGCGAGGTCCTCGATTCCGGCGATGACCCCGCACATGTGCTCGCGACGCTGCGGTCCCTCGGGGGCGAAGCCGGCGCAGCGGTCTCGGGCTACCTCGACCTGGTCGGCAACCGTCTCGTTGACGGCTTCGACATAGCCGAACCCACGGCGCTCGAAATGCCCGACGCTCTCCTCAGAGCCATGCGCATCGCGGTTTCGGGAGAAGCGCAGGCTGACTCCAGTGATGCGCGCATTGCTGAAATCCGCGCGCAAGTCCCCGCAGCGCACCAGGCGGAGTTCGACGAATTGTTGAGCGAGGCCCGGCTCACCTACCGGCTCCGGGACGAGCGCGGTGTTTACAGCGACATCTGGGCGTCAGGCATCATGCGCCGCGCCGCCTTGGCGGCGGGCCGTCGGCTTGCCAATCGCGGGCGTATTGCCACGCCTCAGCAAATGCTGGACGCCAGCCTCGATGAGATGTGCGCGCTGGTCAAAGGCGCGGGTGGACCGTCCGCGGACGAACTCACCAGGCGAGCCGAATATCGCGCCACCTTCACTTCGAAAGACGCACCACCCGTCCTCGGCCCGCCCGAACCGCCACCGCCTGACCTCGCGGCGCTACCCCCGGCCGCCGCCCGTGTCATGCGCGCAATCTTCATTTCCTTGGACCATGTCTTTGGCAGCTCCCAAGCTCAGCACGAGGAAAAGGTCCTCTTCGGGCTCGCCGCGAGCAAAGGTGTTTACGAAGGACCCGCACGCCGCGTCTCCGGCCCTTCCGAGTTCGGCCGGATTGCCAAAGGCGACGTGCTCATCACTGCGTCAACGACCGAGGCTTTCAACATCCTCCTTCCGCTCCTCGGCGGAATCGTCACCGACAACGGCGGCCTGCTGTCACATGCGGCGATTGTCTCGCGCGAGTACGGAATCCCCGGCGTCGTCGGGACGCGCGAGGCGACCGAACGTATTGCCGATGGCGTTCGCGTCCGCGTGGATGGCGATGCCGGCGAAGTCACGGTGCTCGGGTGAAAGTGAAAAAGGTTGTCCCCTTCAAGAAAGCACAGGAGAGATCCCTCTTCGGGTCGAAGGCTGTGGGCCTCGGCGACGCTGTGCGACAGGGCCTTCCGGTCCCGCTCGGCGTGGCACTGTCGGGGGACCTGGTAGAGGCCATCGCGTCAGGAGACGATCGAGCCATTGAAAAGCTGGCAAAGGCCATCGCTACCTTGGAGCCACCGTTTGCTGTGCGATCGTCCGCCGTTGACGAAGACAGCGCGGCGGCAAGTTTCGCCGGCCAGCATCTCACTGTGCTCAACGTTCATTCGGCGGCGGATGTTCCTGGTGCGGTGCGCGAAGTTTGGTGGTCCGCGAATTCGGACTCGGCCATTACGTATCGCCAGCGCGTCGGCCTGTTCACCCGACCGAGCGTTGGCGTAATCGTCCAGACGCTCCTGAATCCCACCGTAGCCGGGGTCATGTTTACGGAGAATCCGGTCACTGGCGACGACGAGCGGATGATCGAAGCGAGTTGGGGTCTCGGTGAAGCGGTGGTCGCCGGCCTCGTGGTGCCGGATCATTTCCGTCTCGACCGCTCAGGCCAGGTGTTGGAGCGCAAGACCGGGCGAAAGCGTGTCGCAATCCGATCCCTTCCGAACGGAGGCACGTTCGAGCAGCCAGTGCCACCCGCGCAGGTGGACCAGCTTTGCCTCGACGACGCCCAACTCGCCGCCTTGTGTGAGCTTGCCTTGCAGTGCGAGAAGGTTTACGGCCCGCGGCGCGACATCGAATGGGCGTTTCAAGATGGAAAGCTCTACCTCCTCCAGTGCCGCGCTGTCACCACCGGCAAGGCCCGCAGCGAAGCGCCGCCGCCTGGTCCGGCCCCGCGCGATCCAGCGGCCGCCCTTCATCGCGTCCAACTCTTCGCTGATTTGGATCGGAGACAGGCCGAGCAAATCGCCCGCCTGCTCAAGGTGCGCCCCTTCGCGAAGGGCGAGACCGTGATCATGGAGGGCTCTGGCGGCGCCGCTTTCTTCCTCATTGACTCGGGGCAAGCCACGGTTTCGAGCAAGGGCGTTCACCTCGCCACGCTTGGCCCGGGCGACTGCTTTGGTGAGATCGCCCTGATTGACGGCGGCCCCCGAATGGCCACAGTGACCGCCGCGACCGACATGGTTTGCTACGGGCTCACGTTCTGGGAGTTCCGCCCGCTCATCGAGAGAAACGGCGCCATCGGATGGAAGCTCCTGCAAGCGCTGGCGAAGCGGTTGCGCGCCGTTAGCCCGAACTTACCGAATCAAGGTGACCTGCCCGGCAGCGGGTTGCCAAGCGACGGGCACGCAGGCCGAGATGAAACACGACACCCGCTCGACGCGACTTGAGAGGTGGGGAAACCGAGACCGCCGCAGGCAGTGCCTGCACCCACACTTGGGCGCCTTGCTCCCCGCCCTCCTCGACCGCGCCTTCAAAGTGGAATTATGAGAGGACCGAAGAATTGCCCATCGCCCACGGGTCGCATGAATCGCTATTGTGCATTGCTGATTCTCAGTTGGGTTGCCGCGCCCGTCGAACGGCCTGTTCAGGGAGCGGCGGACAACTGGACTGACATTTCCAGCCCGCTGGTGGAGCGATTGACTAAAAGTGGCGCGCAACCAGCCTGGCCCGGCGGCTGTTCGGGTGTTGTCGTGAATCGAACGAACGGGGACGTGACTATCAAAGTGGTCGGGCTTGGCCTGTGGCGCAGCTCCAACAAAGGCAATCACTGGCAACGGATCGATGACAACACCATCTCCGGTCGGGACGAAACCGGCTGGGCTACCAGTGTGGACCAGAATGCGCCCGGGCGGATGGTAAGCTTTTCGCTGGATGGTTCCGCGGGTTGGACCACCGATGGGAGCACTTGGAAGCAATTCACGAGTCTGGGCCGCAATTGGGATTTCGGCTCCGTGGATTGGGCGACGCCGGTTCCAAAAACCATTATCGGGGCGAAGCACGAAACGTCGCCACCCGGGGAAGTATATCTGACGCAAGACGGCGGCTCGACGTGGAAGCAACTCTCGATTCATTTAGCCGGAAAGTCGGATCGCCTCTCGATGGCGGGCGTCCTGGGTTCGACCACTTTGGTTTACAGCAATGGCGATGGCATCCATCGCAGCAAGGACAGTGGCGGCACGTGGACAAAAGTTTCTTCGGTAAATCCGCAGACGAGGATTCCGGTCCTCTTTCGTGGGGTGCATTACCTGGGGGGCACGAATGGACTCGTCATCAGCAGTGATTTAGGCGCGAGTTGGCAGGCGCAGGGAGCGGCGGTGAACATCTGGCAAGGTCCGTTCTTTGGCCGCGACGAAAAGGAGATGCTTGTCGTCGGCAAGGACGGCGCTTTCATCACGAGGAACGCGGGGGAGGCTTGGAAACAGGTTGCCAGTCTCAAGCCGAAGGAACGCGGCTTTGTGTTCACGCCGAACTGGTTTGGTTGTTACGCGTGGGATCCGGTGAACAACATCCTCTATGCCTCTGCGATGGGGAATCCGGTTTACAGGATGGAGCTTTGAAATGCGCAGTGACTGGAACCCGGTAGCGACGTTTGACGCGGCGACGATTGTTCGCGAACAACCACATGAGCTTTACTCTTGAGCAACGCCGCTTAGCTGGACCCACTGAACCGCTTGCAAGCCGAGACCGCCGCCGAGTTGGACGCCTGCCTCCACGGCGCCTTCCAAAGGAGAATTTGTGACCACGTATCAGTTTCGTTTGTGTGCCCGCTATCATTCTTTTACTCTCAACCCATGAAATCTCATCGCTCCATGCTCTGGTTTGCAACCGCCTTTTTGATATTCGCGTTCGCGGCAATAGTGCGAGGAGAAACGAACGTTACGGTGCGTTTCGGAGATGGCGTGTATCAAGTGCCGATCCCTGCCGGGTTTGAAGTGGCGCCGCCACAAGCCGATCAATTCCGCCGGATGCTGGCTGCCGGCATGGGCACGAACGCCCAGGCATTGCTCGTGTTGGTCACACATGAGGACGCGCAACAATTCCGCGCCGGCAAAGAGTTCTTGTGCAAACGCGCGCTTATCCTGTCAGGGGCGCACGGGGCCCTCGAGCGGATCAAAACCGATGCCCAGTTTGCTCAAATGAAAAGTTTCGCGCTCAAACAACAAGCCGACTTGCTTGGCCGGTTGCGAGCGAACGAGAAGAAGATGGAAGCCACTATCAATGAAGCTGTGAAGCGAGAAACGGACGTGAATGCCGGGATCACCGTGGGCAACAGCACCGTGTACCCTGTTCACGATCAATCGCCGCGGCATTGGGCCGTCTCGATGTCGATTACGCAGCAACTCCCTAACGAGACTGGTCAAGGCGAACGGTTGGTAAACATCACGACGCAAAGTTATGTGTTTTTCCGACCGAAGGTGCTTCAACTCACCGCCGCGGGCGGAGAGGGAGATCTCGCGTGGACGCGCCAAGCGGCTAAAGAATGGACTGCACAGGTGAGCGCAGCAAATCCGCTCAGGTCACAATGATCCAGGCCCCTTTTTGCAACAGCCTTTAGCTGGCGTTTACCGCAAACTTCAGCGCAAGCCAGCATTCATCATTTCGATTCACTTCCGAGGTACCGTGCCACGGCCTCGGCTCGGGAACGAACCTGGAGCTTTTCGTAGATATTTCGTAGATGCGTGTGCACGGTCTGGATACCGATCGCCAATTCATCGGCCACTTCCTTCGAGCGATAACCGCGCGTAAGCAACGTCAGGATTTCGCTTTCGCGCGGCGTCAATTCCTCGTCCCGTTCCCCTGAAGTCCGCTTCGTCTGAAACGTCTGCACGAGCATGCGCGCAATCTGGCTCGACATGGGTGAGCCGCCTCGGTTCACCTCCTCAATCGCGGAGAGGATTTTCTCCGGAACCACATTTTTCACTAAATAACCTGTAGCACCGGCTTCCAATGACTCGAACACCCGTTGGCTGTCGTCCTCAATCGTGAGCATGATGAACTGCGTCTTCGGCAGGCAGCGTTTGAGGTCACGCACGCATTGGATACCTGAGAGTCGTGGCAGGTTAATGTCCATTAGCACCACGTCGGCGGGATTGTTCGGCAACCGGCGCAACGCTTCTTCACCCGTCGCGCAGGCGTCGCCCAGACGGAATCCAGGCGTCGAATCCATGATCTCGGCCAGGCTCTGGCGAATGCTTTGGTTGTCCTCCACGATGGAAACTTTGATGCTCATGCTGATGTCATCCGAAACGACTGCTTCGGGATGCGTATGCTAATGCAGGTGCCTTCGCCGCTCCGACTTTCCAGGTTCCACCTGCCCCCCAATCCTTCGACACGCTGGCGCATGTTGAGAAGTCCGTGGCCGCCATTGCCGGCCAGTTGCGGAGTGTTGGGATCGAAGCCGTGCCCGTCATCCGTAATGCGCAGGCAGAGATCCTCTCCGTCGATTTTCAGGCTGAAATGGACCTCACTTGCCCCGGCGTGTTTGACCGCATTGTGCAGGGCCTCTTTGACCACGAGATGAATCTGATAGCGTGCTGGCGAAGGCACCGCGACTTCGGGAAACTCGTGCGGCAATTCCAACCGGCAGCGCAAGCAGGCGTCGGTCACAAAATCCTCGACCTGCTGCGCGAGGAACCGCGCCAGACCCTCCAGAGTATCGTGTTTGGGATTCAGCGCCCATACCGTCCCGCGCATGTTATCCACCAGCGCACGCGTGTTGGCGGCGATTTCGGCAAGCTGACCAGCAGCCTGTGGCCCCTGGAGTTGACGCTGAGCCAGGTCCGCCTTCAAGGCGATGCCGGTGAGGTTCGCGCCCAGGTCGTCGTGCAGGTCGCGGGCAATGCGGGCGCGCTCGTCCAGCAACGCGCGCTGTTGCTCCAGGTGCTGGAGACGTCGCAGCCCTCGCACGCGCCGATGATGAACGCCCAACCCCGCCAGCACTATCCCCGTTGCGCACAAAACGTAGAAGGGCCACGTCTCATAAAAGTGAGGCGCGAGCGAAAACTCGAAGACAGCCGGAGTTTCGTTCCAGACACCGTGCGGATTAGCCGCCTTGACTTGGAAACGATAGGGGCCGGGTTTGAGATCTGCATAGTAGGCCACCCGCTCATCGGTAACCCCGCGCCAATCGCGGTCGTGACCTGCCAGCCTGTATTGAAAACGCACCCGGCGGGGATCAACGAAGGAGTTCGCCGTGTAATGAATCTTCAGCCAGCGGGCGCGACCGGGAGGCAGCTTCAGGTTTGGATTTCGGATTTCGGATTTCGGGTTTTCGAGACCATTACCGTAAATCAACTCACCGTCCGCCTCCACTTGTTCGATGACGATCGGCGGCAATACGTCAGTCTCGATCACCTCGCCCGGATCGAACACGACGACACCACGCGTGGTAGGAAACCACATCCGGCCATCCGGCGTCCGAGCGGCATTCGGTTGGTATTCGCCGTTCCCTTCGGTGCTGGCCATGCCGTCCGCCTCGCCGTAACTCACGCAACGGAGCGACCGCTGCCGGCCATCGGCCACGGCGTGCAGATCGGCCTGCCGCACCCGGAAGATGCCGCGATTGCAGTGACCCCAATAATTGCCGCGCCCGTCGTCCAGCAGACTGTAAGCTTCGCTGTTCAATAACCCTTCCCGCTCGGTGACGGCACGAATTTCGCCCGCGCGTGTTCGGTTCAGCCCTACCGGCGTGCCCGTCCAGATGGTGCCATCCGCCTCCACCGCCAGCGGTATAACGCGGCCGGGCAGCAGGCCGTCCCGCGCGGAATAGGCGCGAAAATGCCCGTCCTTGAAGTGGTTCAACCCGCCCGATCGTGTGCCCACCCACAGGCCGCCATCGGGCGCATCGCGGAGGCCACAGATGGCGTCGTCGGAAAGGCCATCGCGAGTCGTGTAGAGAATGAAGTTGCCATCGCGACGCTCCAACAGGCCGCTATCGGATCCGATCCACAGCCGACCGCGACGATCCTCGCAAAGCGCCGTCACGACCCAATTGCTTCGTCCGGCATCGGCGTCCGGCACGCGCGTCAGCCCTTCCCGGGTCAGCTTGAACAAGCCTCTGTGGCCCTTCACCCACACCTGGCCCGAGCGATCTTCGAGCGCGGCCTGAACCTGTGTCAGAGCACCGCCGTCAACTCCGACCGCAAAATGCTCCACCGCGTCGTGCTGGAAGCGGAGCAATCTACTGCCGGTCGCCAGCCAGACAACGTCGCCGGCGCCGGCCGCAACGGAATGGATTTCCTGGTTGCCTCCGCCGCCCGGACTTTTCGTTAACAGCGACATTATGCGCTGCGGTTGAATTTGCAACAAACCTTGAGCGCCGGTGCCGACCCAGAGATTTCCCTCCCGGTCCGGGAGCACCTCGCGGATGTCGTGGTCCATACCCTGGCTTTCCAGATCAAACACGTCCAATCGCCCGTTCTCAAATCGAACCGCCTTCGTGCCATTGCCCGGGGCCAACCACAACGCACCGGTGTTATCCTCCTTCATTCGCCCCGGATTCCCGTGGTTCCAGATCGCACTGGTGTCGTATCGGGTTAGTTTGCCTTCGGCCCAGCAAACCAATTGGCCTGGGAGTGTCGCCCACAGTCTCCCGCGGTGATCAGGGAAAAGGTTCCAAACGTTGGTCAGCGCGAACCCGAGAACCTCCGAAAGGCTCACCAGTTCACCGCTGACTGGATCCAGCCGTTGCCAGGAGCGGGCGATCGGCCAATCTCGATCGGTGCAGCCAATCCAAACCCGGCCTTGCCCGTCTTCGTTCAAAAGACCGACCCAGTCCGTCGCCAACCCATCCGCCGTGCGGTACCGTCGAGTAAAGGCCCCATTTTCAAATCGCTTCAACCCTTCCCCCTGCGTGCCGATCCAAAGTCCGCCCTTCCGGCTGGCAATAATCGTCTGAATTGAGCAGCGGAGAGGTCCCGAGGTGGTCGAAAACCTCTCGAATTTGCCTCGGTGATAGCAGACCAACGCGCCCGGCGGCCGAATCCACAGGCGGCCCTCACCGTCCACACCCATGTCGCGGCAGGACAAATCTCCATGACCATTCATCAGGAGATCCTGTGTGAACACCGTGAAGCGCACTCCGTCAAAGCGGGCCAGACCCATTCGGGTTCCGGCCCACAAGTAGCCATCCGGCGTCTGCGCCAGGTAGTTCACAGTGTTCTGCGGGAGGTTATTTTCGGTTGTCCAGCGGTGCAGGGTGAATGGCTGCGCAACGACTGTGCCTGGCAGGATCTCCGCCACGGCTGTGGAAGCCAGCCAGCTGGTTGAAGCCAGCCACGTGAAAAGCGTGCGATGGAAGGGGCGACCGAACATGCGAGTCCATTGCTTATCAGAAACCGGCATGTGACGAAACAAAGTTTGCGTACTGAACGGCGCGGTCCCCTGCTCCAGCGAGCCACCAAAACGACTCTATGGATTCGGGATGACACGGTAAAAGCGCAACGGATAATTCGGAGTTTCAGACTCCATGAAATCAATGGGCGCACTTACAGAGATATTGGTATGAACGGACTGCCAGTCGAGGAAGTCTGTTGTGGCCTGCAAAACGAAACTCGCGCCGGCGGCGCCACTCACCCGGAATCGGATCCCTGCGTTGGTTCGAACCAGCTCGTAGCCCAGCAAGACCGGAGTCGCCACGGTGATGGCGGCGACCAGGTTGGTGACGGCGCCGGCAAAATTTCTGACCACAACGCTATAGACGCCCGCGTCGGTCAGTTGCACGTTGCTCAACGCGAGCGAGTCATTCGTAGCCCACAGAATGCTCCGATTGTTCAAGCGCCACTCGTAATGAAGGTCCGGTGTTGGGCTGTTAGCGGAAATGCGCAGAATGAGATTGTCGCCCTGATGCACCGTCTGATTGGATGACAGAGTGACGAGGGTTGGGGGCAAACCCAGTTTCCAGTTGAGTTGAATGGCCCCTTGCGCCCCATTGACTCCATCGATGGCCACCGAATAGTTCGTGCCCCGCTTGGCCGCAAACCTCACCAGGCTGCGAATCCTGTCGGGGGCGCCGTTGTCGTCGCATCCCACGACCTTGATCGTCAGAACGCTCGTCCCGCGATAAACTGCCAGCACCGTATCAAGGGTGCTCCCAACCGTATCGATTTGCATCGTACCGTCGCTGACAGGTGTGAGTCCGAACCACTTTGACGACCCGCCGATCACACCGCAATGATTGGTTTCGCCCTGCTGCGTGGTGGCCCCGATATTGTTGAGAATCTGCGAAGCAATCGTCCCCATGGAGACCGAAATGAATCCGCTCGCGCCCGAAGCTGATTCCGCTGCCAGGACGAAATCAGGGGCGCTCGAAAGCCCTGCTCCTTCGGTACTGCTGCGCAGATCCTCCAATTTGTCGTGCGAGCGCGTGTCAGCATCCGGCCCGATCTCCAAGAAGGCTGGCAGGCTCTTCACCGTTTGGGCGTCAGTGCTGGTGATTTCGACAGTGTAAGCTCCCACCTGCGATGCCCGCACGTTGGTTACTGTCAGTGTGGTGTTGGTCGCTCCGGCAATGGCGAGGCAATCGTTGAAGAACCATTGGTAACTCAAGCTTGTGGTGCTGGCTGCAAACACGGAGAACGTGGCCTCCCCACCATGCGGCACGGTCTGGCTGAGCGGCTGCAAAATGATCCGCGGAATCTCCGTGACGTTCGTGTCGAGGTTCCAGCTTAGGACAATGTCGCCGCTTGCTCCAGCAAAGCCATCGATGGCAATGACGTAGTTAGAGCTCGCATGGGCCTTGAATACTGCCAGGCTGGTGAAGAAGCCGCTGCGGTCGTCATCGCTGTTTACCTCAGTGAGAGTCGTCACGTTGACGCCGGTATAAACGGCCAGCAGCGTGTCAAACGAACTGCCGCGCGTTGCGAAAGTGGCGATGCCGTCATCCGGCGCCTGCCATTGGAGCCAGACGGAACTGCTCCCAAACCGTCCGACATGGTTGGTTTCGCCGGGTTCTCTCGTAGCGCCCACGTTGCTCCCGCTGCCCAAGCCGTGCGGACCGGTGATGAAACCTCGATCATCGAAGACATCTGCAAAAGGCAACGCGGGACTGACAACCACAAGAAGAGCCGTATCGCTGCTCATTGCGCCGCCAACGTTGGCCACGACCACGCTGTACGAGCCACCATCAGCCGGCTGCACGCTGGTCAGTGTCAGCGTGGATGAATTGGCCGCGGGGATATTCGCTCCGTTCAGCCGCCATTGGTATTGTGGAGGTGGAAAGCCGCTGGCGTTGACTGTGAAGATCACTGTAGCGCCGGGCACGACCGTCTGGCTTAGCGGCTGCACGGTAATTGAGGGTGGGACAAAAACCGTGACAGGAGCATCAACACTGTAGCTCGCGCCCAGGGCATTGGTCACCAGCACCGTATAAACGCCGGAATGATTGGTTCCGGCGCTTGGAATTACAATGGCAGCATTCGTCTCCCCCACCAGAGTGACGCCGTCCTTGCGCCATTGATAAAATAGCGGCTGGTGGCCAGTCGCCGCCACGCTTAAGATCAGCGTTTGACTAGCCGGGATCGTTTGCGGCAAAGGTTGTTGGGTGATGGATGGCGATCCTTGCGCTGGAAACACCACCAAGTTGGGAGTCTGATTCGCAGACGAATTCAAGTGGGGCACACCGCCGCTTATGACAAAGAACTGACGACCTGAGACGATGAGTTTGTTGGCGAAAAACGTTGTGATGGCAAGATTCGGATTCCAAGCTGTCGCCTGCCCGCTCGGATCCAACCCCGCCAGCGACCCGCGTTCCTCGCCTCCGATGGATTGCAAGAAACCGCCCGCCACGTAAACCGTTTCGCCCACCACCGCCAAGCCTCCCGCAACGCCCGAGGTCGGATCATTGTTCGGATTCCATGGTGTCGCGTCACCTGTGCTGGCATCCAGCGCGGCGACGAATCGGCGTGGCTGGCCTCCAATTTCCCGGAAACCTCCAGCCCCATAAACCGTGTTGCCCGCAACCGCCAAATCGAAAACGGTATCGGTCGGCCTTGGGTTCCACTCTGCGGCCAGCCCAGTTTGAGCATCGAGCGCTGCCAGGATCGGTCGCGAACGCCCCCCGATGTTGGTAAAGGAGCCGACGGCATAGACGGTATGGCCCGACACCAATAACCGGTTTACCTCCCCATCCGGGTCGGGCGCCCAGGGCATCACCTGACCGTTGGTGGCATCGAGGGCCACAAGGTTCGTTCGAGCGGTTCCATTTACGTTGTTGAAAAATCCTCCGGCAAAAACCGTGTTGCTGGAAACCGCGAGGGTGTAGATCGTGCCGCGGTAGCCCATCGGTTGGTGCGAAAACTCGGGAATCCAGTTCGTTTTGACTTGGCCTGTCGCCAAACCCAGTGCCGCGATCCCTTGGCGGGGCGCTCCACCAATGCTGTCAAAGAAGCCGCTGACAAACAGGCTCTCGCCACTTGCCGCAAGCGCAAGGACCCAGTCATTGGGCGAAGGATTCCAGTCAGTCACGCGCCCGGTGACCACGTCTATGGCCGCCAGATTCCTTCTCCGTTGCCCACCCACCAAAGTTTGCCCGCCAGCGTAAACGGAGCGACCATCCACAGCCAGCGCGTAAACTTGGCCAGACAGATTAGGCGCCCACGCGGTAACTTTGCCGGTCTGCACGTCCAGCGCGCCCAAGCCGAAGCGCGGCTCGCTTCCAATCGCCTCAAAGAATGGCCCGCCCACATAGAGTGTGTTGCCCGACAGGGCCAGCGCAAAGACACCCCCAAAGTCAGGCGCATCCGGATTCCAATCCGTGGCTTCGCCCGTCGTTGCTGATATAGCTGCAAGGTTGGTCCGCTCTTTCCCACCGATGGTGTGAAAATCGCCGCCGACAAATATCGTGTCGCACGTAGCCACCAATGCGAAGACATTTCCCGGCACGTCTGGTACTCGTGGATCCGGATTCCATGGCGTGGCGCGACCGGTGAGCGCGTCCACCGCCGCAAGGTTGGTCCGGCTTTCGCCACCGATGAAGTCGAACAGCCCCGCCGCATACACGATCCCGCTGGAGACCGCCAGGGTGCTGACGCTACTGATCCAATTCGTGCCCTCATAAAGAACTATTGGATTCCAATCGGTCGCCTGGCCGGTGGCGGCATCCATGGCCGCAAGACCAATGCGCGATTGCCCGCCGATGAAGTCAAAATAGCCGCCAGCGTAAATGAGATTGCCCGAGGCCGCTAAAGCTTGCACTTGCCCCGCGCCAAGGTCCGGTCCAAAAAGCGGAGATGGATCCCATTCAGTGGCACTCCCGGTCGCGGGATCAAGGGCCGCGATCCCCAGGCGCGAAACCCCGGCGACGCTCAAGAATTGGCCGCCAACGTAAAGCACACCGTTATGCAGCAGTAGCGCGAACACTGGAGCATCCGGGTTTGGTGTCCACCCCGGGTCCACTGTCTTGTCCTCGCGGATGTGCGCCAGGTTTGTGCGGAGCATCCCTCCGACGCTGGTGAAAATTCCGCCGATAAACCATCCCCCTTTCCCATCCGCCGCCACCGCTCGAATCTCGCCGTTCGCGCCGGGGAAATCCGGTTCTGCTCTGCCTGTCTCACCATCCAGCACAGCGCCGTTCCCTCGATTTTGACCGACAAAATTAAACGCCCCTCCCACGTAGGCTACACCATTGGCCACGGCAACAGCGTCTATCTGGCCGTCGGTGATCCAGAAATCCGGGCGCGAGAAATCCGCTGGAACAAATGCATCCGCTTCGAGCCTCAGTTCCAGTCGAATGTTTCCTGAAGCCCCATTGAACCCGTCGATGGCGATGCGATAGCTCGCGCCGGCAACGGCGTTGAAGGAAACCCGGCTGGTCCGCTGCGTTTGCGAAAGGTCGTTGTTGCTCGCAACCGCCTGCAGCGTCTCAAGGCTGTTGCCCGCGTAAACCGCCAGCAGTGTGTCAAAGTCGCTTCCCGTCGTGCTCAAGTGCGCCACGCCACTACCCGGTGCCGTCCAGGACCACCAAACGGATTTACCCCCGCCATTTCCGGCGTGATTCGGTTCTCCAGGCTCTTTGGTGCCAGAGGCGCTGGAACCAACGATCACGACGTTCGTGCCGCTGAGACTGGATCGGTTTGCGAAACCATCGTTTGTCGGCATTGCTCCCGTCGCGGCGGGAATCGTCATCACGAAAAACAGCACTGCGAGGCACCACCGACAACTGTTCCAGGATGGCCGACTCTGTGCCGCGTCCGCAAGGTTCCTGGATGGCGGCAAGTTTGCTGAAAACGGTTGATCGCATGCGGCATGTCTGTGTGCAGATTGCATCAGAAATTCTCCCCGCGAAGCTTGGTCTCTCTGAGAGTCCCGGCCGTGCTGGGATGTAAATCGATGGTGTAGGCAGTTCGAGTTGGAATTTTGATTGCGGTGCTAATGGCGCTGTACGAAGCACCGGGGCCGAACAGGTGCTCCTCGCCATACCATCTCTTCCCACAGGCCAGCTTCAGGCGGTAAGAGCCAGAAGGAATCGGTGTTTCCGCAGACTGCCCTTGCCGAATGAAAATCCAGCAAACGAGTCTTGC
>Ga0137319_1000012_pt1 | contig 111660 bp, 102 predicted proteins | sample EasRivERMZT333_2_FD_104752 | JGI IMG/M metagenome (GOLD analysis project Ga0137319, IMG submission 104752) | Soil microbial communities from meander-bound floodplain in the East River, Colorado, USA - East River MetaG ERMZT333_2 | ecosystem: Environmental > Terrestrial > Soil > Floodplain ... | reverse complement strand
CACAGTCGAGGCATTTCACGTCAAAACGCATACGGCCAAAGGTCAGGGTGTGAGCAAAGAGATTGACGTGAAAGGAAGCACCACGGCGGAATTTACGGTGGAAATCCCGGCTGCTCCGTAAGTTTTGTTCGCGATTCTTTTTTCAACAATGCAGCTGCGGTCTTCGCTCAGCGGCTTGTCTGTTTCGCATCCTTGACTGACTGATAAATGACGCGTTCGACGGATAACCCCTGGTTGAATCGCTTCGCGATTTTAACCGCTGCCGTTACGCTTTTTTTGATTGGCATCGGCGGCCTGGTGACCAGCCATGGGGCAGGGATGGCAGTGCCGGATTGGCCAACCACTTATGGATACAACATGTTCTTTTTTCCATTCTCGAAATGGGTGGGCGGAGTTTTTTATGAACATTCCCATCGGTTGGTCGCCTCCGTGGTGGGTATGCTCACAGCCGTGCTCGCGGGTTGGATTTGGGTTCGGCACACGCCTTCCTCCGGCCGATGGGCCGGGCTGGTCTGGATAACTGTGGCGCTGGGACTCGTCGGTGTGCGGACAAAGCTGATGTTTGTGATCCTGGCATGCGCGGCCATGGCTGTGATTGTCTGGAGTCTTGGGCGGGTCCGAAACGATGAACGACCGCTTCGCTGGTGGGCAATGATTGCGTTTTGCGTCGTGCTCATTCAAGGGGTGCTGGGAGGATTGCGGGTGACAGAGTTGAAGGATGAGATCGGGATCTTCCACGCCATATTGGCACAAATGTTCTTCGTGCTTGCCTGCGCCATTGCTTTGTTGACTTCGCGCTGGTGGCGCCATGTCCCGAAGTTGGCTGTTTACGATGGCTATAGCTTGCGATACCTGTACTGGTTTGCGACGGCAATGGTTCTGTTTCAATTAATCCTGGGAGCGACCATGCGGCATCAGCACGCGGGTTTGGCCATCCCTGACTTTCCTCTGGCTTATGGGAAAGTATGGCCGGCAATGGACACGCAGGCGGTGGCGTACTACAACCATATGCGTGTCGAAACCACGGCTGTCCAGCCCATCACCGCCTTTCAGGTCGGTCTGCAAATGGCCCATCGTCTTTGTGCTCTGCTCCTTTTCGTGGCCATTGTCTGGTCGGCTGTACTCACCCGTCGCCAATTCGGGTGGGGCGCTTCGCTGACAAAGCTCTCGATGATCTGGGTGTGCCTGGTGATTTCGCAAATCGCTTTGGGCGCCGCGACCATTTGGACCAATAAGTCTGCGGACGTTGCCACCGCGCATGTCGCCGTGGGCGCTCTCACGCTGATGATCGGCGCGATGCTTTTGCTCGTCTCCCATCGGTGTCTGGAGTTGTCATCCGAATCGGAAGCCATCGCCCGCAGCGTGCAGACGTCGCCGGCGCCGGAAATGAAACTGACCGCATGAAAGCCACGGTTCAATCTCTCAGCGCTACGGTAACGATCGAAAGGTCCCGTTTTGCGGTCTTTTGTGACCTGGTCAAGATCCGGCTCACGTTTCTGGTCCTGTTAACGACGTTGGTTGGGTTCTATGTCGGGACCAGAGAAGCGCTGGATTATGTGTTGATGCTTCACACCGTGCTGGCGACGGCGTTGGTCGCGTGCGGAGCAGCGGCTCTCAACCAACTGTGGGAGCGCGAGCACGATGCCAAAATGAAGCGCACCGAGAGCCGGCCCTTGCCTTCGGGCCGCTTGCAGCCGGACACGGTCTTGATTTTCGGGGGTGCGTGTTCTGTGCTGGGGCTGGTTTACCTTGCGCTTGCGGTCAACTTGCTCACGGCTCTTCTCGGAGCCATCACGCTCGGCACTTACATTCTGATTTACACCCCGCTCAAACGGGTCACGTGGCTGAATACCGCCGTGGGAGCTATTCCCGGCGCGTTGCCGCCCGTGATGGGCTGGGTGGCCGCGCACGGCGAATTGACGGCGAATGCGTGGGCCCTCTTCGCCATCCTCTTTTTCTGGCAGATTCCCCACTTCCTGGCCATTGCGTGGATATACCGCGACGAATACGCCAAAGCAGGATTCGTCATGTTGCCTACCGTGGATCGCGAAGGTCTGCGCACCGGGTTGCAGGCCGTCAGTCACACCCTTGCGTTGGTGTTCGTGAGCCTTTGTCCTGTAGCGTTCCGAATGGCGGGGGCCGCTTATTTGGGAGGCGCGCTGGTATTGGGATTGATCTTTCTGATTGCGGCCTGGCAATTCTCGCGACACCTGACCGTGCAGCGCGCCCGGCAATTGTTTTTCGTTTCAATTCTCTATCTCCCGCTTTTGCTAGGCCTGATGGTTTTGGATAAGATCAGAATATGAGCACCATCCTCTCTTAGTCTTACTCGCAATCTTAATCTTAATCTCCAGCCTGAGCGGTGAGATTAGGATTGCGATTAAGATTAAGCTAACCAGCTAATGGGATTCTGCCGTTGACACCGGGCGACGCGCAAAGATAGGTTTTTTTGATGGTTTGAGCGACTGAGACAAATTCGCAGCATGCAACAACAATAAGATCATGGAACCGACACTTCACGGGGCACACGGGGCACACGTGCACGAGGCACATGAAGTCCATCACGAGGAACCGGGCTTCTGGCGCAAATACATTTTTTCCACGGACCACAAGATCATTGGGATCCAGTATGGGCTGACGGGTCTGGCGTTTTTGCTCTTTGGTTTTGGCCTGATGATGATCATGCGCTGGCAACTCGCTTATCCGGGCGAACCTATTCCGGTAATCGGAAAACTCCTTCATGCGATTTTAGGCGACGAAGCATTGGGACTCCACCCGAAGGGGGGATACTTCATGAATGCGGATTTGTATAACGCCTTCGGCGCCATGCACGGCACCATCATGGTCTTTTTGGCGATCGTGCCGCTGGCTTTTGCTGCCTTCGGCAATTTTGTGGTGCCGCTGCAAATTGGCGCTCCGGACATGGCCTATCCGCGCGTCAACATGGCCAGCTACCAGGCCTATTTCCTGGGGGGCGTGATCATGTTGGCCAGCTTCTTCGTTCCCGGCGGCGCGGCCAAATCGGGTTGGACCTCGTACTCGCCCATCGCCACGCTCGCGGACATGCGAAATCTTTTCGACGGACAAACCTTCTGGATCATCGGCATGGTGTTCCTGATTACCTCGTCGCTGTTGGGGGCGGTGAATTTCATTGGCACGATCATCCAATTGCGGGCCCCGGGCATGACCTGGATGCGACTGCCCTTCTTTGTCTGGGCCGAGTTTGTTACCGCCTTCCTGCTGCTGCTGGCGTTTCCTCCGCTGGAAGCCGCCGCCGTCATGCAATTGATGGATAATCTGGCTGGCACGAGCTTCTTCCTGCCGACGGGACTGGTGGTGTCCGGCACGCCCTCGACAGTCAGTGGCGGCGGCAGTCCGTTGCTATGGCAACATTTGTTCTGGTTCCTGGGGCATCCTGAAGTGTATGTGCTGATTCTGCCGGCGATGGGCATTGTGACTGAGATCATCGCCAACAACACCCGCAAGCCGATTTGGGGCTACAAGTCGATGGTTTATTCGATCCTGGCTATCGGTTTTCTCTCCTTCATCGTCTGGGCGCACCACATGTACTTGACCGGCATGGGGACGAAGATCAGCACCTTCTTCCAGACCACCACGATGATCATTTCCATCCCTTCGGTCATTATTCTGACGTGCCTGTTCATCTCCCTGTGGGGGGGCTCTATTCGTTTTAATACTCCGATGCTGTTCGCGCTCGCGTTTCTGCCCATGTTCGGCATTGGCGGGCTGACGGGGCTGCCGCTGGGTTTTAACTTCGCCGACCTGCACTTGCACGACACCTACTACGTGATCGCGCACTTTCATTATGTGGTGGCGCCGGGAACAATCTTCGCGCTCTTCGCCGGCGTCTATTTCTGGTTCCCCAAGATCACCGGGCGGATGATGAATGAGTTCTGGGGCAAGGTGCATTTCGTTGGCTCGCTCATCTTCATGAACGCGGTTTTTCAGCCCATGTTCGCGCAGGGTTTTGCCGGTTTGAATCGACGCATGTATGACGGCGGCGCCACCTACGCCGGGGCGGACGGCGTGGTGGGCATCCCGCAGTCCTTCATCAATATGAATCAAGGCATCTCTCACGCGGCCTGGGCGCTGGGCCTCGTGCAGATTCCTTTCATCGTCAATTTCTTCTGGAGCATCTGGAAAGGGAAGAAGGTAACCTCAGACAATCCGTGGGAAGCGACCACCATCGAATGGCAAGCGCCTACGCCTCCTCCACACGGCAATTTTGCCAAACCGATCGAGGCCCATCGCGGACCGTACGAATACAGTGTTCCGGGACATGCCAAAGATTTCACGCCGCAAACCCAACCCTAAACCAACCAAGGCACCTGAGTTCATGGAAATCCCTTACGCAGTCCAAGCTCGCCCGGACACCGGCCTTTTTAACGCCAAGGTCGGCATCTGGCTCTTTCTGGCGTCTGAAGTCATGTTGTTCGGCGCGTTGTTTTCCTCCTACATTTTGCTCCGAGTTGGCGCCGACCCTGGCTCCTGGCCGCACGGACTGTTGAACATCCCCATAGGCACGTTCAATACCGCGGTGCTCATCACCTCCAGCGTCACCGTCGTGCTCTCCTGGGCGTCGTTGAAAGTCGGCAACTTTGCCAGATATCGTAAACTGCAGTTCGTCACTATCCTGTGTGCGGTCGGCTTTCTTGGGATCAAGTCCTTCGAGTATCGCGAGAAGTTTGCCCATTACGAAGTTTGGCAGACCGATGGCACGCGGCGGATTGGCCACATCGATTACAACGGGCGCAGTCCCCTGTTCTGGAAGACCGAAACGCTCCGGCAAATGAAGCTCGATTCGATCAAGTTCAAGTCCGACCCCTACCATTACACGATGTCCACGCGGGACATGGCGGCGGGAAAAAAAGCGGCCGCGGGTAAAGAGCATCCGATGGAGGAAATCAAGACCGCGGACATCAAGCGGCTGTCGGCTTTTGTTCCCGCCCATGGAACTTATTTTGCGATCTATTTCACGTTGACGGCGCTGCATGCGCTTCACGTCCTGGCCGGGGCGATTGTGATTGCCTACATTTGGGGTCCGGGAGCGAAACTCTGGAAGAGGAATCCGGAGCAGTACATCAACCGCGTCGAAGTTTCGGGGTTGTTCTGGCACTTTGTCGATTTGGTTTGGATCTTCCTGTTCCCGGTTCTGTATCTCTTGTAAGAGGATTTATGAGCGACCACGCACATGACATTTCACGACACGTCAGAATCTACGTGACGGTGTTCATCGCGCTGCTGATTGGCACGGTGATTACAGTGGCCCTGAACTACATGCACTTTGACAGCATGGCGCTGACCGTCACCATCGCGTTGTTCATTGCCACCATAAAGGGATTTTTGGTGGCCGGCTTTTTTATGCACTTGATTTCAGAAAAGAAGGCCATCTACGCGGTCATGCTCGTGACCGTGTTCTTCTTCGCCGCCATGATGTATCTGACCGTCTGGGCGCGGGATGAAATGCCCAGGGGAACGCAGTATATTAGCGTGGACACGCGGCCCCCGGGTGGGGCTTCGAGTGCCGGACACTAAATGTCACTGAAAGCCTTTCATATCGTATTCGTGAGCGCCTCGATTCTGCTGTCGCTGATGTTCGGGGTCTGGTCGATGATGAGTTATTTTGAGGGTGGACCGGTCCTCGATCTCATCTTCGGGATTGGATCGCTGGCGGCTGGGGTGGGTCTGGTCTTTTACGGAAAGTACGTGTTGAAGAAGTTGAAAAACATCAGTTACCTATGAGTCAATTCATTCGCTTTCTGTTCGCGGGCGCCGCACTTGTCCTGACGGCGCTGCCGAATACCGCTTCCGCTTGTGCGGCCTGCTTCGGCAGGTCCGATTCTCCGCTGGCCAAAGGGATGAACATGGGCATTTTGAGCTTGCTCGTGGTGGTGGTGTTGGTGCTGAGCGGGTTCGCAGCATTCTTCATTTTTCTGGTGAAACGCTCCTCGCTGACACCGATGCCTACCGGGGTTTCCGAAGAGCAGACGCCCAAACCGCTAAGCAACCTCTCCTCATGAACGAATTCTTTTGGAAAATATCTGGATTGCCGGATCTGGCTTCGGTCCATGGCAGGGACGTGGACACACTGATCGCCTGGGTCCACTGGCTGATGATCGCGTTGTTCATTGGTTGGACGGCTTACTTTTTCTACGCCATCTGGCGTTTCCGCAAATCCAAGAACCCCAAAGCCGATTACGTGGGCACCACCACTCATGCGTCCAGCTACATCGAAGTGGGAGTGACGGTCGCTGAGATGGTCTTGTTGTTTGCCTTGGCCGTGCCGATGTGGGCGAAGTCGGTGGATACGGGGTTCCCTGACGAGAAGAAGTCCACCGTGATGCGGGTCATCGGGCAGCAGTTCAATTGGATTGCGCGCTATCCGGGACCAGACGGAGTTTTCGGCAAGGCGGATATTAAACTGGTTACTTCCGAGAACCCGATGGGACTCCTCTCCAAGGATCCCAAGTTGAAAGACACGGATCCTGCCGGCAAGGATGACATCGTCACCGGCATCGATGAGATGGCTGTGCCGGTGAACAAGCCGGTCATCGCCCACATCAGCTCGCTGGATGTGATTCATTCCTTCAAGGTCGTTCCATTGCGCGTCACGCAGGATGCGAATCCCGGCATGAGTATTCCAATTCATTTCGTGCCGACAAAGACGAACACCTACTTCATTCAATGCTCGCAGCTTTGCGGCGTGGGACATTACAACATGAGCGGCAAGTTCAAGGTGCTCGCCACAAATGACTACGATGCATGGATCGCGGCCAAGGGCGCCGCTGCCGCCAAACCTGCCGTCAGTTACGAGTGAGGCGGCGATATTCTCGTCCGAACAAAGGAGCGGGCTGCGAATCACCCGAAGCGTTTGGAGTGCGGCGCATTGTCGCCGCTGTCGCGCCGAGGCTTTATTCTGATGTCCCAACGTTCAGAATTGCTCCAGCATTCGAGAGCGACGACAAGTCGCAGCACCCCAAATGCTTCGCGACGAGCTCTCTCCTCGATGCTTTTCAAGGTGTCGATTAAGGCGGTGGCTTTTGGGGTTTTATGAAAGAGACCAGCCGAAGAATCCAATGGCTGGTCTGGACGTCGCTGTTCCTGACCATCGTTGCCATTGCCTGCGCGTTCGTTGCGTCGGAGCTTCGCAAACAGGCGGCCAGCGGCATTTCGCTCCCTATGCTCTCTCCGTTGCCCGACTTCACTCTCACCAATCAAAATGGACAACCGGTTACTCTCGCGGACCTGCGCGGACAGGTTTGGATAGCCGACATCATCTTTACCAGTTGCGCGGGCCCTTGCCCGGTCATGACCAAACAAATGAGCGAACTGCAGACGGCGCTGCCGGCGGGGAGCGTGACCAAGCTGGTTACTTTGACGACGCATCCTGACGTTGACACGCCCGAGGTCCTGAAACGCTACGGGCAACGGTTCAAGGCGGACTTCAGCCGCTGGATGTTCCTGACCGGCTCAAAACAGCAGATAGCCCGCCTGGCGCGTGACGGCTTAAAGCTCGTCACCGAAGAGAAGAAGCCCGAAGAGCGCACTGCGCCGGAAGACCTCTTCATCCACAGCACTCTTTTTGTGATTGTGGACAAACAAGGACGGCTTCGCGCCAGTTTTGAGAATGAGGATCCTCACTTGAAGAAGAAGGTCATCGGAGCGGTCCGCCAGCTTTTGCGTGAAGATGAAAGGAAGAAGTGATGCGTGTTGCGTATTGCGTGGACGACGGAACGTGGGTTGCACACAGTCTTGGGCCCTACGCAACACGGAACACGCAATACCATTTGAAACCATGAGCCTTTCTGATCTCCCGGCTGTCAACGCGTGCCTGAACAGCTTGAGCGCCATCCTGTTGGCGATCGGCTACGCGTTTATCCGTCGAAACAACGTCACTGCCCACCGCAACTGCATGATTGGGGCTTTCCTGGTCTCGACGATCTTTTTGATCTGCTATCTGGTTTATCATTTCAATGCGGGCCGCACGGTGTTCAAGGAGCCGGCCTGGTTTCGTCCCCTTTACCTGGTCCTTCTCCTGAGCCATACGGTACTGGCCGTAGTGATTGTGCCGATGGTGCTGATTACCTTGAGCCGAGCGCTGAAGCAACGCTTCGATCGACACCGACAAATCGCTCGCTGGACCTGGCCCTTATGGATGTACGTCAGCGTCACGGGAGTGATCATTTATTTGCTCCTCTACCAGATCTTCCCGCAGCACTAAGTGCTATTCGGAAGATTTCAGATTGCGCAAGGCATCGCGCACTTTGGCCGCCTTCTCATAGTCCTCGCGTTTGACCGCCTCGTGCAAATCGAGTTCAAGCTGCTCGCGCCGGCTGAGGGGGCGTTTGCTGGCCACTTCATCCAGCCAATGCTCCAGCGATTGAATCTCCGGGCTCTGTTCCAACAGATCGGTCCGGGAATGTTCCTCGTAGAACTCCCGGAGCTGCTCCAGTCCAAACTCAATCTCCTTTATGGCCCCCCCAAAATCTTCCGCCTGCAACTTCAGTGTGGCTTTGGCCCGGGCATGGAGCATCAACACCTGAGGACGGAACTGCTGTAATGCCCAGGACAATTCATCCGACTCGGCATATTCCTGGACGAAATCAAAAACCTTGAGGTTGCGTTCGCTGTCACGCACCACCCCGGCATAATCCTCCAACTGCAACAGACAAATGTAACGATGGTGAAACTGGAGGGCCTCCAATTGAAGCTTGGAGCAATCCTCAGCCTTCAAGACAAAATTGTCTTTTTCCTTGGCGGAACGCTGCTTCAGTTTCGCTGCGTAAAAATCGAAGAGGGATGGATGCCCAAAGGGTCTTTTGCCGTCAGGACGCCCGTGCGCGTTCATTTGAAGAAGACCGAGGTCTACGCGCAGTTGAATCTTTTCCATCCCATCCTTGCCGATGAATCTCCTTACCACGACCTGGCCGGGCTGATAATCCCATTGCTCCAGGAGGTGCGAAATATCGAAATTCATGTCGGGAATATGAACCGGCTTTGGAGCCAAGTCAACGTGGCGCTCAGACAGAGCGGGAGCCTGGAAACGCCGGGGCTCGCGCGTGCGTTGCTTCCAACCCGCTGCCAGGGTGCCCGCGCTCCTGCTTTGCCTGAGGCGCTTCTTGACCCCCAATGCGACAGACTTCATGCTCCATTTATGGCAACGAATCTCTTCGCATTGACGCTGGCGGCCATACCATTCATGGCTGCGGGCGCAGAGCGCGAAAACTGGACCGAGTTCCGCGGTCCGACGGGGCAAGGCCACTCCAGGGCGCGCCATTTACCGGTGGAGTGGAGGCACGCTCCGGATGGCACTTCGAAGAATATTGCCTGGAAGCAGCCGATCCCGGGAAAAGGCTGGTCCTCGCCGGTTTTTTACGAGGGGAATGTTTATCTCACAACGGCAGTGACGGCGAACGCCTCGAAACTTTCGTTGCGAGCCCTGTGCCTGGATGCCGCCACCGGCCAGATGGTTTGGAACGTCGAAGTTTTCTCCACGGATGCTGTGGGTGTTCACAATAAGAACAGCCATGCCAGCCCCACGCCACTTGTGGAAGGTCAACGGCTCTACGCCCATTTCGGGCACTACGGCACCGCATGCCTGGATCTCGCGGGCAAAATCCTTTGGCGCAACAGCACCCTCTCCTATCCACCCGTGCACGGCAACGGCGGCTCACCGATCGTCGTCGATGACACGCTTGTGTTCAGTTGCGATGGGGCCAGTGAGCCCTTTGTCGTCGCGCTCAACAAAAACAATGGATCGGTGCTTTGGAAAACATTCCGCAAAAGTGACGCAAAGAAAAAAATTTCCTTCAGCACCCCACTGTTGATCAGCGTCAATGGCCAAAAGCAGGTGGTGAGCCCCGGCAGCGGCATGGTTTGCGCCTACGACCCGAAGACCGGTCGCGAAATCTGGCGCGTGCGCTACGTGGAAGGGTACTCCGTGGTGCCCCGCCCTGTGTTTGGACACGGGCTGGTTTTCTTCAGCACCGGCTTCGATCGTCCGGTTGTCATGGCGGTTCACCCCAACGGCATCGGCGACGTGACCCAAACGCACGTCGCCTGGACTCTCGCCAGAAGTGCGCCCACGACGCCGTCGCCTCTCGTGAAAGGAGACGAACTCTACATCATCTCGGACGCCGGCATCGCCAGCTGTATCGACGCCAGAAGTGGCCGTGTCCATTGGCAGGAAAGGATCGGCGGAAATTTCTCGGCATCGCCGCTGGCTGCGGACGGCAGGATTTATTTTCAAAGCGAAGAGGGCACCGCCGTGGTCATCGAAGCCAGTCAAGCCTTTCAGAAACTGGCAACCAATCCCTTAAATGAACGCACACTGGCCTCTTATGCCGTGGGGAATGGCTCGCTGTTCATCCGAGGCGAGGAGCATCTTTTCAAAGTTCAGACATCGACCCAAGAGACGGAAGATTCGGTTCCTTCCAAATAAGTCCCATCGGATTATGCCGGAGGTCGTCAGCATTGGCATCGATGCCAGTCAATTTCCCGAAAACGTGGCGCTCGCTCGTTGCGAGTCACTGCGCACGCGCCAAATCAACCACAAGTTTCTCTATGAAAGCTACAAGCAATCACAGAAATGGCTTGCGGTTCATCAAGCCCACTCGCCGTGGAAAAGTGATCTTAACCTTGCAGCCACTTATGACGCCGCTTTCGTGGCGGCAGCGCGGAGGGTTTCTGCGCCCCACGTTCACGTGATCGGGCTTGGGTGTGGGGATGGGCAGAAGGATGCGCGCCTGCTGCATATGCTTGGAGCAGCGGCCAAAGGAGTCTCCTACCTGCCGGTCGACGTTAGCATGCCACTGGTGTTGATGGCGCATCAGGCTGCTTGTGAAGTGCTCGCGCCTCGCAATGCACGCCTCGAAACCCGGAACGTGTCCGGCCTGGTTTGCGATCTGGCTTCGGCGGACGACTTGAGTATCACGTTCAATCAGCAAACGCCGCCGGCGGCCATTAGATTGCTGACCTTCTTCGGTCTCATCCCGAATTTTGAGCCGCAATTAATTCTGCCGAAGCTAAGAGCGTTGGTCCGCCCAAACGATTTGTTGCTGCTTAGCGCCAACCTGGCGCCCGGCCATGATTACGAGGCGGGCGTGCGCCGGATTTTGCCGCAATATGACAATGCGCCAACTCGTGACTGGCTTCTGACTTTTCTTTTCGATCTGGGCGTGGAGAACCGTGATGGTGACATCCAGTGGTCCGTTGAAACGTCCGATACACGCGATCTGTTGCGCGTGACTGCCAGTTTCCGATTCACCCAGCGGCGTGTCTTGCGGTTCGGTGAAGAGACATTTGCCTTTGCTGCTGGCGAAACGATTCGCCTCTTCTTTTCATATCGTTACACACCGGACCGTGTGCGCACCGTCCTGGCGACACACGGATTAGCGGTCGAAGATCAGTGGATTGCTGATTCCGAGGAAGAGGGTGTCTTTCTCTGCACTCCGCGCAACTCCGTTGCTGATGATTGAGGCGCCGCCATGAGCGGGGAAATACCGGCATGTCCGCGCCTTCGCCTGTCGAGTGTCTCTTTGTGAAGCGCGCAACAGAACCAAAAAGACACAGAAAATCAGCTCATGCTGGTGGAATGGAACTCAATAAATCCCCAGTGTCTCCAGCACTGCTTTGACACGCGGCACTTCATGCGTGCGAAACAAATCGGTCTTGCCCAGCGCCGCCAGCACGGCGAAGAACGGCTCGGCGCAACGGACTTCCTCTCCGAAATGCTCGAAGGCGTGAGGCAGGGCATGGCACACGGGAAAACCAAGCAGGCGCAAGCGAAACGTATTAAGAAACACCGCCATCTGGTGTCGCACCCGGACGGCGCTGTCCTGAAGATTGCGATAGTAAAAGCCCAGGCCTGGGTCGATGAAAATCTTTTGGGCGCCGGAGCGCGTGGCGGTTTCGATCTGCCGGGCAAAATACTCGTGCATGAGAGCGATCGGATCTTTGCTCAAATCTAAATCGCCGACTTCGCGAACGTTTGGTCCCTGGACGTGGCAGAGGATCACCGCGGCATCGTGCGCTGCGACCATGCGATAGATGTCCTCGCCGCCTTCACTGCCGGTCAGATTGAGAACGTTAGCTCCTGCTTCCAAACAAGCGCGGGCGACCTCCGGCTGATAAGTCTCCACAGAGACGAGCAGATTGGCCTTGCGCAATGCTTGCACCAACGAAAGGAGTTTCACCTTCTGCGTTCTCGGATCGATTCGCGCGGCGTGAGCCAGGGTCGATTCCGCCCCAAGATCGATAATATCCGCCCCTTGTGCCTGGAGAACTCGTGCTCGTCGCAGCGCCTGCTCTTCGGTGAGGCAAACGCTCTCCCGATACCACGAATCCGGCGAGAGATTGATCACACCCATGATGGCGGGCTGCGAGTTGAAGGCGAAAAACTTCTCACCCAGAGAAAATTCTTTGACGCGTGCTTGCACCTCCTCGCGATGTTTCCCCAACAGATCAGCCAAGGTTTCCAGCTTCAACATGGCGGACAATTTGAAGGCTGGGCGCCAACAGGCAAGCTAAAGCTCACACGCCCACACCTGCAACTGCGGCTATGACAACGCAACGACGGCAGTCTGATGCGGATATCGCTCAATGTCGATTCGAACTGCCAGCCTTGCCATTGGCTTTCGTATATTCGCCCTGGGGCGATCGCTTAACTTCCGGTGCACGACTAAGGGAGATCCAATAGCTCTGAATCGCGTCTATTTGGGCAACGAAATCTTCAAGCTGACGCGTCTTGACCAGAAATGAATTGGCACCCAGGTCGTAGGCACGATTCACATCGTAGATGTGGTCCGAGGTGGTGAGCACGACCACGCGCAATCGGTTCAGATATGGGTTCTCGCGAATCCAACACAGCACTTCGAAGCCGTCGGTGCGGGGCATGTTCAGGTCCAGAAGCAATAAGGCCGGCAGGGGATACTCGTTCCGATTGGCGTATTTCCCCACGCCTTCCAGGTAAGCGATACATTCTTCACCGTCCCTGACCACGTGCAGGAAGCTGCTCATGGAAGATCGGCGAATCGCCAGGCGAAGCAAAGCAATGTCGTTCTCGTCATCTTCGGCGAGCAGGATTACCTCCTGTCCGCGTTCACTATAATTGTTTTGTTTCACTTCAATTCATGGTTGTCCGGCAATGCCAGTGACGCAAGGCTGGGCTTGATTTTGGACATACGCTTCTACCCTACTGGATGGGGCCATTTATTTGGCGCGCCCGGCAGGAATCGAACCTGCGACCCTCTGCTTAGAAGGAAAGTCCACCCTGTTTCCGGGCGTTGCAGTTTGTTGCCCGGCTGTGCTTCCAGTCCCTTTGTTTGCAGTGCCTTGTGCATTTTCGTTGCTTGTGGTTACCCGCCGAAACGTCCTGAAACGTGCCGCGACGTGTTACTACTTTTGATACTACTTTGCCGGTTGCGAATCCACCGTCAGCCGTATCCGTCGCGCTTGCGCCAGCAGATGATCAGGCCGCACGTCGCCGTAAGTGTGAGCGATGATTGCCGGGCCGCTCTTATCGCCAATCAGCATCGCGATCTCTGCGTCTGCAAGCCCGCTCTGCCGCGCTTGCGTGACAAAGTAGCTCCGCAGACCGTGCGGCGTGACGTGGCCGATTTCCAGTTTCTTGCAAGCCGCCGTGATGCGATGCCGGATTGCCGAAACATCGCGCGGCCTTCTTGTCGTCGAACGGCGACGGAAACAGCAAGTCACCCGTGGCGCGTTCTTCATGTCTTTGAGCAATGCCGCCATTTCGGGCAGAATCGGCACCCAAGGCGTTATTCCGCGTTTCTCGCGGGTCACATGCAGGATTTGTTCATCCCAATTTACTGCGCCCCACGTCATCGGCAATGCCTCGCCGATCCGCAAGCCGCTGAACGCCAGAAAACAGACCAAATCCGCAATCGCGTGTTCTTCCCGCCCACGCAACCACGTTTCAATCTGCTTCAATCCCTCCGGCGTCGGCGCGATTTCCCGGCAATGCCTCACTTCGGAAGCCAGACAAAATCGGCCACACCCGGCGAGCGGATTTGATTTAAGCACGTTCCGACGCACCGCGAGGCCGAACACGCTGCTGAGTATGTTCAATTCCACGTCCACCGTGCGCTTTCCGCCCTTGGTCGGCATCGTTCGCGGACGCCCCCCGCGCGTCTTGTAAGTCGAAACATAACCGCCGCTTAACCGCCAATCCCGGTACTTGTCGCAATCTCCAAGTGTCACGGCTGACGCGATCTTCTCACCGAAATAATCCCGAATCGGACTGAGGAAATACTTTTCGTTCCGAACCGTTGCCGCTGACTTCGCCTGCATCTTCTTTGTCGGGTAGCCTGCCTTATCGTATTCCTCGATCAACTCCCGCACGGTCACGCGCTGGCGGTGCAAAGCTACCCCTTGCAACTCAAAACCATTCTTCACCATCCATTCTTCATTGCTGTGCTGGTGGACAGCGACGGGGACGGCATGCCAGACGAATGGGAATCGGCCAACGGGTTCGAGCCCGGCAACAGTGATGATGCGGGGGACGATGCAGACTTGGATAATCAGAGCAATCGGGACGAATATCTGGCTGGCACTGATCCTCATGCGACAAACAGCGTCTTGAAGATTGATAACATCAGTCAGATCTCATTTGGCAAATTCAAGCTCCAGTTCAAGGCCGCTTCCAACAAGACTTACAGCGTGGAATTTGTTGACACGCCTCCTGGCTCTAATTGGACGCGACTCGCTGAGTTCGTAGCCACGGCTACCAATCACCAGAGCGAACTAATCGATACAATTGCCCCGAACTCCAGCGGAAAGCGTTTTTATCGGCTCGTCACGCCTCGCTTGCCGTGAAGTGACTCGACAACCCTTCCATGAACTATCCAGGCACCCTGCTTCCGATTACTACCGAAGCAATCACGTTGGCCTCCGGCCAGTCGGTGAAAATCCCTAAAGCCAATCCGAAAACGCGGGCAGAAACGACATCAATTTGTCCGGTGATACCGCTGTGAGTCACCCATTTTCCGTCGCTAACGGTTACGAGAGGGCCGTTCGTGTAATCAAACGAGTCGCTGAGAATCACCTCGGCAATCCCCCAGGGTGCCGAAAAGAAAAATACAATGAGGTGAAGCGTCCTTTTCAACGGGTCCGGCGACCATACCATCACGGGAGACAGGTGAGAATGATTATTTTCAAGTTTTGAAAACTCATCGCGTGGACATTGTGAAGACAAAACCCCCGCCACTCAGCAGGGGTCAAAGGAGCATGAGAGGCCGATGAAGAGCGGACACCCTCAGTCGCAGTGAGTAGAGCAACTGTTCCCTCCGCATGCACGCGGGTTGGCGTTTCAAAGTTCGGCAAGGTGGTTACAGCGGCAGTGCTGTCCCGTGTCGTCATCTCTCTGGTCTATCCCCAGGTCACTGGGAACAGGTTGTCGACCTCGGTATCGTAGCGTGTCAGAAGTGTTTTTTTTCCTTCAAGCAGTGAGACGAGTTCCTGCAAAGCTGCACTCCAAAACGCAGGATGCACAATTACCGTACGCTCCTCACCCAGACGCCACCAAGAAGTAAGCGCTATGTGCTTCCCTTTCGGTGCAATAACTAATTCGAAGGGCTGCTCCAGTTCGCAGTGCAAAACCAGTTTTGGAGGGGTATCGTTAAGCCGAACCTCAATGCGTGCTATACGCGGTGACGGGTCTTTAGCGAGGTCGAATTGTCGTTTCCACGCCAGTTCTCGATCTTTCTCTGGCCAGCTTTCGATATCGGGATCCTCCCAGACTGAGCCACGGCCCGGGACATGGCGGAATTTGAGAGCCATACGCATGGTTAATGGCTTCAGAATGTCTCGAAGGAAGACCTGCAAGCTCAAATGAGCATATCTCTGATTTGCGTAATAGAGAACTTCCTGCTCTAAGTCGTCTCCAGCTACGAGTGAGGATAACGGGGCAGGAATGACGGCATCACTTTCCATACGCAGGATTCGGACTTTGCATTCAGCGCCCTTCGCAAAAGCCCATTCATATGTCACCCATTGGGAGGCGGCTGAGTGCTTTGACAGTAGTAAGAGGTAGTAGCCGCGCTTACGGATCTCTTCTTCGAGTGTCGAAGGGAGCTCGTCGCCGGGCTTGATCTCCTTTTCATCGAGGAAATAGGAGACTCCTGCCTCCTCGAGCTTCGTGCTGAGGAGGAGAGCCTTTTGACGGTCGCGAGAAGAGTAGCTGATGAAGACGTCCGCCGGAGAGCGTTGGCGCTCGGCCTCTTGTTCTTCGCGGAAACTCTCAGCTGCCTTAGCAATCTGCACCGTGCGTTGATGGTTGACGATGTCTTTCCATGAGGCCATAAGGGATACCCCTCCAAGCGAGGAAGCTCATAAGGAAAAATCTCCTTGATAACGGCTAATAGCCCGATAACAAGGAATGACGTTTCCCATGGTGCTTCCCATCGTTGAGAAGCTTAAGGCATGAACCCAACGGGTCAATCACCAAAGGCTATTGGGTCAGATGCGGCTGCTTTGCGGCTAAGAGCACCAGGGCATTTGCGATCTTGTGCCGACGACACACTGTCCAATTTTTTGAGAAGCGTTCCTGAATGAAGGGGCGCACGTCAAAAGGGGGCATGGGGCGTCTTGTGTCAGCGTTGTCGGGCCGGAAGAGTGATTCCTTTTTTCTTCTGCGGGCCGCGAGCAGGGAACGTCGGGCGAATCGTCAGCGTCCAGCTTCACTAACTGGCCAACACTTCAAGCAGCGCAGCCTTCCTTTCCGGCCAGGGCCGGGCTGCGCCCTCAAGACGCTGCGACAGGGGGCAGAACGGTAGGGGTCGCCAACCTTGCAGCTTTATGTCTTCGGCGTGCCCTGCCAGAATGCCCCGTCTTTCGCCCTGCCAGAATGCCCGTCTTTCGCTCGGCGTTGCATTGTGGGGAGTTTTGATCTGCCGAAGAAGCCAAGCCTGTAATAAAGGTCTCCGTGATTCTGTCAGTTCATGCAGCGTACTCGACATTGCAAACTTGCCGATGCCTCCGGTAGTCACACCAAAGCACGGTTGTTACTACTTTTGATACTACTCTGCGGTCAGGTCGCAGACTGAGCGGGGGAGAACCAGCGATTTCCTTAGCAAAACTGGCGCGCCCGGCAGGAATCGAACCTGCGACCCTCTGCTTAGAAGGCAGATGCTCTATCCGACTGAGCTACGGGCGCCCTAAGTAGTTGCTGGCGAAGCCCTATGACGCTGGCTGCGGCCGAGAGTTAATTCGCACGCTTTAGATTGACCGGCAAGTTCATTTGCCAACCCCGAGTCGCGGAGACGCCGCCGATTTGTAGGCAGGGTCTGAACAGAGAAAGCAGAGGAACACATACAACGAGACTGGCGAAGAATAGGTTGAGGCGGCGATGAGTACGTTACTGCTTCTTCGTCGCGTCGCCCAGGGCAACGTCGGCCAATTGCTGTCCTTTGTTCTTTTGTTCCGCCGTCAGCTTCTTGGCCAGCGTTTCCTTAAATACAACGGCGTCTTTGAGCCCATGGGCCGCTGCCAACGCGACCCATTTGTAAGCTTCGACAAGATCCTGCGGCACGCCGTCACCATCCGCATAGCAGAGGCCGAAGGCATATTCAGCCTGGGGAATACCTTGTTCGGCAGCCTTGCGGTACCATTTGGCGGCTTCGTTAAGGTCTTTGGGCAGGCCTTGGCCGGCCTCGTGCAGGTTGCCCAGATGCCACTGGGCTACCGGATGTCCGTGTTCGGCGGCTTTGCGAAACCATTTGGCTGCCTCGGCATGATCCTGCTTCACGCCCTGGCCATTGTCATAAAGCAAACCGAGATTGAATTGCGCAGCCACCTCGCCTTGTTCCGCCGCTTTACGAAACCATTTGGCCGCTTCAGCGGCACGGGGCGGCACGCCTTTGCCTTCGGAATAGATATAACCGAGGTGGAACTGAGCCTGAGGATGTCCCTGCTCGGCGGCTTTGACGTACCATTTGAGGGCTTCAGCGGAATTTGTCGGCACACCCAGGCCCTGATCGCAGAGAATGGCCAGGTTTATTTGGGCCGCGCGCTCGCCTTTCTCGGCGGCCTTGCGAAACCATCGCGCAGCCTCGGCATAATCCTGTGGCGCGCCCTGACCGTGAAGAAATGCGTTGCCCAATTTCAACTGCAGTTCGGCGATGCCCTGTTCCGCCGCCTGGCGATACCATTTGAGCGCCTCGGCAGGGTCGCGGTTTACGCCCTGCCCGTTCTCATACAGGATGCCGAGATTGTACTGCGCGCGGGCATCGCCTTTTTCTGCCGCCAGGCGAAACCATTTGGCCGCCTCGCCAAAATTCTTCTCCACTCCCTGGCCTTCCATGTAAGCATGGCCAAGATTTACTTGAGCTTTGGGCTCTCCTTGATCGGCAGCTTTGCGATACCACCTGGTAGCTTCGGCGTGATCGGCTGTCACCCCGCGGCCTTGCGCGTAGGCGCTTCCCAGACGCGCTTGGGCATCGGCGTTGCCACGGTCGGCAGCGGCGCGATACCACTTCAGCGCTTCGGCGAAATCCTGTTTTACCCCTTGGCCTGCATCATAAAGAATTCCCAGGTTGAGCTGCGCGTGAATGTCCTCCTGCTCAGCGGCGCGGCGAAACCAGTTGACTGCCTCGGTCAGGTTCAGTGGCGTTCCCTGACCCTTGGAATACAGCACGGCGAGGTTAACTTGTGCCTGCACGACACCGGCATCCGCCGCCTGGCGATACCACTTGAAGGCTTCGGCAAAATCCTGTTTAACGCCGCGTCCCTCGGCGCACGCGAGACCCAAATATAACTGTGCTCGGATGTGACCCTGTTCGGCGGAGAGGCGAAACCACCTGGCGGCTTCCGCTAAATCTTTGTTCACTCCCCGGCCTTCCGAGCATGCCAGGCCAAGTTTGAGCTGGGCTTCGGGATGCCCCTTTGTGGCAGCTTCGCGAAACCATTTGGCCGCTTCGGTCAAGTCAGGCTGTGTGCCTTCACCAGCGGCGTAAGCAGCGCCGATGTTGTACTGATCTTCCTTGTCGCCTCGTTTGGCGTGGCGAAGCCGCCCTTCGAAAACCTGTTCCGGTTTCATTTGAGCCAGCAGATCGTCGCGCAGGCTCTCGGCTTCCTTGCTGCCATGAGTCATCGCCAAGCTGAGCCACAAATAGGCCTCCACAGAATCCTGAGGCGCTCCCTGGCCTGCCGCGCAGGCTCGGGCCAGGGCTATCTGGGCTTGAACGTCGCCCTGCTCGGCCGCCTGGCGGAACCACTTCGCGGCCTCGGTGACATCATTGGTCACGCCCAGACCTTGGGCGTAAAGCACTCCAAGGTTGTATTGGGCGGACCGGTCCTTTTGCTCGGCGGCAAGTCGAAATTGTTTGGCAGCCTCGGCAAAGTCCTGGGGCACACCCACACCTTGCGTATAAAGGACAGCCAGATTGAATCGGGCGGCGGGAACGCCCTGGTCGGCTGCTTTGCGAAGCCACCCCGCTCCTTTGGCTACGTCCCGATCGACTTCCCTGCCTCCAAGGTAAAACATTCCAAGCTTGAATTGGGCGGCAGCATCGCCTTTCTCGGCATCGATCAACGTTTGTTTGAAAAGCGCACTGCCTGCAGGCGCCAGGCTCGGCAGATTCGTCACAGCCGGTGGCTGTTTTGCCGTGGCCTGGGAGATGTTTGTGGGTGGTGGTTTTGGTGGAGCAACGAGCGGGTTTGTTGAAAGCACTGGCGGCGCTGCGGACGGCGGGGCGTTGGTCGCCGCTGTCGTCTTGGGCGGAGCAGGTGATTGGCTTGTGGGAGTTGCCAGTTGGGCCGGCTTTGGAACGGTTGCCTGTGGCGCCGGTGCAGCAGGAGGCTGATTCGTTTTTGGGGACTGAATCGCGTTCGCTGGCGGAAGAATGTTCTGAGCCGGCGGCGCCTGGGCAAGTGCGGCAGTAACTGCCAGGCCGCCAACAGTTACCCTGGCAAACCAACGCGACAGTGCGGAGTACCGTGCTTCGTTTCTTCGATCCGTCTCAAGTCTTGCGTCCATTATCCGGCTTCGGAGTCGCTCCGAAACGTTTACAAGCCGGGAGCGTAACAGGAAACCGGGTGCCTTCGTCAAAAGAAAAGGCCCAGCTAAAATATTGAACGAATGGGAGCATGACGAATAAGTTGACATGCCCAATCGGCGATTCCAGATTGATCGGGTTGGAATCGGATTGCTTGCAGGCAAACTTTTGATTAGACCCATAGCGTGAAAAGCCGGAAGCCACTGTTGATCCTGCTGGGGTTGGCCCTGAACGTGAGTCCTGCCTGCGCTCAACAGCAGACCAACGACGCCCAGCAAAAAGCGCTCGAAATGTTGCGGCAGATGACCTCCGAGCGGGAGAGACGACGCGGCGCCGTTCTTCCTGCGCCCACCAATGCGCCCGCAAAGCCCCAGCCCACCTTCGCAGAAATCGAACAGCAGTATCTGCAAGGCAAAATCACCGCCAGGCAATTTCAGAAATATTTGCAAGACCATAACATAAGCGTCCCTGCCAAAGGGGTCGCCCCCGCTGAAACAGATGCGCTTGCCCTCGAAATCCTCCGGCGGGAAACGGCCAAGGCGGCCGCCGAACCTGCCAAAGCTCCAACGACTGCGACGTCCGACAGGTTGAAGCCAGAGGTTGCTCCTCCTGAACCCGGGACGGACAGGACCACGACCGGCCCGGACCAAACCGCACTCACAGAGGTGGAGAGGAAAATGGATGAACTGCTCCGACTCAAAGCAGCCCGGGAACAGGCCGCACTGACGAACGCACCGGCCGCGGCAGGAACCAATTCCGCGGCTGCGACCGGGCCCAAAACCAAACGCCAGCGGCTGGATGAATTGCTAAAGCTCCACATCGACGGCAAGCTTTCCGAGGCCGAATACAACGAGAAGCGCAGCAAGATCATCGCGGAGCCATGACCGGCGGAGCGATGGATCTTAACACCGCTTCAAATTCCAATGTCCGGGCACTTCCGTTACTCGGCTTTCCCTTTGCAGACCAGATTCCTGGCCAGAACAAATTCCTCCACCACTTCGCCCTTGATCAGATGTCGTTGAATGATCTCCTCCAGCACTTCCGGCACGCAGGAGTGATACCAGACCGCTTCCGGGTAAACCACTGCAATGGGGCCACGGATGCAGACGCGCAGACAATTGACTTTGCTCCGATAGACCAGCGGCTGAGGTCCCACCAGCTTAAGCTCTTTAAGGCGTTCTTTGAGGAATTCCCACGACCGGAGCGTCGTCTCGCGGGCAGCGCAGAGAGGCTCGGTCTGGTCGGCGCATAAAAATATGTGGCGCGCGTACTTGTCCAGTCCAAGCGAGGTCACTGCCTTTTGTAGCTCCTCTTCCATCTTGTTACCTGAAAAATAAATCGTTCGGCGCAGCCGATGTCAATCACTGCCAGCAGCGGCATTTGGGATGCGCTCCGGACGATAGCGGCAATTTCTCACCGGAACCGGCCGAGACGGAGCCGAAATACGAAGCGCGTTGCCAAAGGATTCTTGCCAGGCTGCCAGCGGCGATGTTCGGCGATGTCCATGCACACGTGGAGAAGGTTCTTTCCTTACGTTGCCCGCATGCGTTACTTTGCCACCAAAACGTATCGTTCATATGAAAGAAGCTTCTGCGGAAATGTTGTCCGGGATTGCCAATCAATTGCGCATTCATAGTATCGCCTCGACCACCGCCGCGGGCAGCGGCCATCCGACCTCGTGCGCTTCGGCAGCAGACCTGGTAGCGGCGCTTTTTTTCGGCCACATGCGTTACGATCCGAAAAACCCGCGCTACCCGAACAACGATCGGTTCATCCTTTCCAAAGGTCACGCCGCTCCTCTGCTCTACGCTGCCTGGGCAGAGGTTGGTCTCATTCCCACGGACGAACTCCTGAAACTTCGCGAGTTGACCAGCGACCTGGAGGGCCATCCCACACCCCGGCTTCCTTTTGTCGATGTGGCGACCGGTTCGCTAGGGCAAGGGTTGAGCGTCGGCGTCGGGATGGCACTGTGTGCGCGGCTGGACAAACTGGATTTTCGAACTTATGTGCTGCTCGGCGACGGCGAATGCGCCGAGGGCAGCGTGTGGGAAGCGGCTTCGGCAGCGGGCACGTACCAACTGAACAATCTCATTGCGATCATCGATGTGAATCGCCTCGGTCAAAGCCAGGCCACAGCGTTTGGCCACAACGTGGACGTTTATCGCAAACGCTTCGAGGCCTTCGACTGGCGGACCGAAGTCATCGACGGCCATGACATGGAGGAAATCCTCGAAGTGCTGGGCGCCGCAGGGCTGGGCAAACAACCGCTGGCCATAATTGCCAGGACTTACAAAGGCGCTGGCATCTCCTTCCTGCAGGACAAAGATGGCTGGCACGGAAAGCCGCTGCCCAAGGAAGACGCCGGGAAGGTCATGGCTGAACTTCAACCCAAAGCGCAATCCGGGGCTGGCATCTCAATTCCCAGGCCAACGGATCTGCCATTGCCGAAGAATGAAGCGCCGGCAAATTATCCGCCCATCAATTATAAGCTTGGTGATAAAGTGGCGACGCGCGAGGCCTACGGAAATGCCCTGGCTCGCATGGGCGAAGTGGACCAGCGGATTGTCGCTTTGGACGGAGACGTCAAGAACTCGACCTTCTCGGAGAAATTCATGAAGAAGTTCCCCGAGCGCTTCTTTGAATCTTTTATCGCCGAACAAAACATGGTCGGCATGGCGACCGGCTTTGGCGCCTTGGGCAAGGAACCCTTTGCCTCGACGTTTGCCGCCTTCCTCACTCGCGCCCATGACCAAATCCGCATGGCGGGACATTCCATGGCCAATGTGAAACTGTGCGGCTCACATGTCGGCGTGAGCATCGGCGAAGATGGCGGCTCCCAGATGGGTCTGGAAGATCTGGCCATGATGCGCGCCGTGATCGGCAGCGTCGTGCTTTATCCTTCTGACGCGGTGGCCGCCGAAAGGCTGATCGAGCAAATGGCGCTGAAAAAAGGCGTCATGTTTCTAAGAACGTCGCGACCGAAGACGCCGGTCATTTACAATAACGATGAACGGTTTCCCATCGGCGGCGCAAAAGTATTGCGACAGTCCGCCACGGACAAGGTCACCGTCGTGTCCGCCGGAGTGACATTATTTGAGGCCTTGAAGGCCGCCGATTCGCTGGCCAAAGACGGCATCAATATCACCGTCATTGATGCCTACAGCGTCAAACCGCTCGCGCGGGAAGTGATCGCAACCGCCGCGCGAAAAACGAATAACAACGTCATTACGGTTGAAGACCATTATCCTGAAGGCGGCTTGGGCGATGCCGTCGCCGGTGAACTGGGCGCCGAGGGCATCAAAGTGCACAAGCTGGCGGTTTGCGACGTGCCTCGTTCGGGCAAACCCGAAGAGTTACTGTCCAAATACGGCCTGGATGCAGCGGCGATTGCCCAAAAGGTCAGGTCACTGGCTTAAACGCCGCTTCTTTGTGCCACCCAAGGCACGGTGACATGCGCCAAACGCAGATTACCGCCCGCCAATTCCCCAGGAAGGAAGGACTCGCAGGAATATCGTCCTGTGTCCTTTTGTCGGTGCCTCTGTGGCAAAATGAGGCAATCAAGGGGCATTCCACCCTGCCGATTACCACGTTGTGGGAAAGGCATTGGCAATACGTTGGGTGGTCGGTTTGTTGGTGTGCTTCGGTTGGATCGCACGAGGCGGCGCACACGAGAAGTGCTCGGTGTGCCAACAACCCTTGACCGGAGAGTTCTACATGCTTACGAGCCCCGCGCTTGTCGAAAGGCAGCCTGCCTGCAAATCGTGCTCCAGGATTGAGACGCGTTGCTTCCAATGTGGCTTGCCCGTCAAAGATAACTTCCTGAAACTGGAAGGCGGTCATTTGCTCTGCCAAAGGGACGCCAGGATCGCCGTGCTAACCCAACACGATGCCGAACGAGTGTTCGAAGAAGCCAAACGGGATCTGCTGAGGTTATTTTCGGGCTTTGGCGTTTCGCCGAATCGCAACGTCACCGTTCGCCTCGTCGATGGGTTGGAGCTGCAGACCTTGTACAATTCCCAGCGCTCCTGGCATGACAAATCTCTGACTCTTGGGCTTACCCAGACACGCTCCGTCAAAGACGGCGAGTTGGAGCATAAGATCTATGTGCTCAAGGGCATGAGCCCGTCGCGCTTGCTGGCCGTTTTTGCTCACGAATACGCCCACGCCTGGCTGCACGAAAATCTCAGCCGCCACCGCCAAATCGAAGCCAATACCGTGGAAGGCTTTTGTGAAGTGGTCGCCTACAAGCTGATGGCACAGCGAAATGACGAGCGTGAGAAGAAGGTCATTCTCGCCAACGCCTACACACGCGGGCAGATCAATACCCTGTTGAAGGCCGAGGACGATTATCAGTTTTACCGGCTCGTGGATTGGATGAAGACCGGAGTGGACACAAAGATTGATATGGCTGACACCAGCCGCCTCCTGGTGAAAGATCGTCCGGCGCCGACGCTGGCGTGGTATCCGCAGGCCAAGACGGCCGTGCCTGACGCGTTGATGCTCAAAGGAATTTCCGGCACTCCGAATAGACGATTCGCCCTGATTAACGACCGCACGCTCACCAGAAATGAAGTCGCGAGGGTCCGGGTCGGCAACACCAACGTGACCGTCCGTTGTCTGGAGATTTCCCAGGAGTCCGTGACCGTTCAGATCAATGGTTCTCAGGAAAGAACCCGGTTGGTTCTGAGAAGCGGAGAGTGACCCCAGTCGTGGGTCTCCAGCGCGCCCCAAATCCGTCGCCGCATCTGGCGTGTTGACTTTGGGCTTTGGACTCTGGACTTTGAACTGAGTCATGGCGCTGAATGTTCTAATTGTTCCAGACAAGTTCAAAGGAACTCTTTCCGCCCAGGAAGCCGCTGATGCCATTGCTCGTGGCTGGCGCACCGCGCGTCCCAATGATTCACTTGATTTGCTTCCCCTGACGGATGGCGGCGACGGATTTGGGGAAGTCATCAGTGAATTGCTCCAGGGCGAACCGCGGACTGCTAAAAGTGTCGATGCCGCGCATCGACCCGCTGAAGCGACGTGGTGGTGGCATCGCAAAACCAAAACTGCGATTATTGAATCGGCTCGCGTCATCGGCCTGGCGCAGTTGCCGCCGCACAAATATCATCCGTTCGAACTGGATACAGAAGGGTTGGGGGTACTGTTTCACGCCGCAGCGACCGAAGGGGCCGAGCATTGCCTTGTGGGCATTGGCGGCAGTGCCACCAACGACGGCGGCTTTGGCATGGCGCGCGCCCTGGGCTGGCAGTTCTTCGGTACGCACGACAAGAAAATTGTTCGCTGGACGGAATTGCGTACGCTGGCTCAAGTGCGCCCGCCGGATGGACCCAGGTTATTCAAGGAGATGGTGGTCGCGGTGGATGTGCAAAATCCTTTGCTCGGACCGCGCGGTTGCACGCGCATTTACGGTCCGCAAAAGGGACTGCGTCCGGAAGATTTCGAATTTGCCGAGCGCTGCCTCGAACAACTGGCTCAAATTATTTCCAAGGAATTGCATCTGAATTACGCCAACGAGATCGGCACCGGAGCGGCCGGAGGCCTTGGTTATGGTTTGCGCTGTTTTGCCGGCGCGCGATTGGAGCCCGGCTTTGCGCTGTTTTCCCGTTACGGCAAGCTGGTCGAACGATTGAAGGAGGCGCACCTCGTGATCACCGGCGAAGGAACGATCGATCGGTCCACCTTAATGGGCAAGGGCGTCGGTGAAGTTGCCCGGCTATGTCAGGAACAGAAAGTGCCATGCGTTGGCCTCGCTGGCGTGTTATCCGATCAAGGGAACGCGGATACACTCTTCACAGCGACTCACGCCCTGACGCCGCACCTTACCACTCTCGAAGAGGCTAAAGCCAACGGTGCTGTGTGGTTGGAACGGCTGGCTGCTAAAGTCGCAGCCGGATGGGAAGTCACCCTTTAGGACACGCGAATCGTTACCGCCGCCTCCGCAGTTGCTCAATCCCATTCGCCTGAAAGCCGCCTGGCTCGCAGGTCCCGATTGGCTGCCGCCCGTCCATGGGAATATTGGAATAAAGGCAGCTAACGGTTCGCCCGCACGATCTCAAACTGTTTGTCAAACCATTCGCGGGAAGTCCTGGGTTTTGCAGGGCCGCTGCTTTGGATGCGAGGCACAACGGCAACATCGAGCCAGCGGTTTTTGAACAGTTCCTCCAGAGCTTTTGAGCTGCGGGCAAAGGCAAGAACCTTGGGAATCGATTTACCTTCGAGCTCTTTCAATTCTTCCTCGTCGGCCTCCGGCAGACCCACCAACGACACGATGGCATCGGCGTCGGGATATTTGGCGACCGCTCTCACGAACCGGCGCCCGGACATCCCCAAGCCCGGCCCGTACTTGGATTTGGCGCCGCTGATGGTGTCTGTGCGGATAATTTTGATGGAGGACTTCTTTAGACCATCTTTAAAGGCCTCGTAATGCATGTCCAACTCACGGGACTGCCCCTCTTCGAGTGTGATAACGACAATTCTTCCGGAGTCACCGACGAGCTTGATAGTTTCCTCAGCGAGGACTTCACCGACCGCAGCATGGGACTGCACACCTGGCTGATAGGGCGAAGGCGCAAAGTGCTTCTTGTAAATCCATAAACCGGAAGCGGCAATGACAGCCATGGCGGCAACTGCAATCGAGACTTGTTTGGCGTAGGGCGTCATGACTTGCGAAGGGTCAGAGTTTCCATCGAATTTCTCCGGGGGTGTCATCGTGCACATCCGGCACTTCGGCAGTGGCAAACATCCTCACGCTGCCATCGAAAAATGCCAGATTGGTTCTGGTTCGGCGATTGTGGCGGGCGCTAATGCGCTCGTCATGTCCATTATGAACCCAGAAGCCATCGTAAACCGAGGGCATACGGGGATGTGTCAGGCTCATCCTGCTGGGCTTTATTGTTGCATCAGGAAGCGGGTATCGCTTGAACGGATACTTGCCGCTGTTGCCGAGTTCGCCGTTCAGGCCGTACCAGCCATTGATGTAAAACTTGCGGCCCGTGCTTTCCGACACGTACGGAAATGCCTTGCAGCCCTCGGGATCTTTTCGGGAGAGCGGATTGTAGCTGAAAACCTCGGCGATGCCCGAAGGGCATCTGAAGATCGAAGAACCCTCGCCCAGCCCTGTGTAATAGCCCGACCGCGGCGCAGGAAGGCGCCCCCAATTGACAAGAACTGCAGCCCAGGATTCCTGGTACGGTCCGCCGTTGCCCGGATGGATCTCAGCCGGGGGCAGTTCGTCGTCATGCTCGTCCGCGTAGATGCTGATGGCCAGCTGAAGCTGCCTCAGATTGTTAACGCATATGGTCGTTTTGCCTTTCTCTTTGGCATTGCTCAACGCAGGCAGAAGCAAAGCCGCCAGAACGCCAATAACGGCAATCACGACGAGCAATTCGATGAGCGTGAAACCGCGGCGTGAACCGTGAAGCTGAGGGCGCGGCCACGGTCGCAGGCCGCAGCAGTCTCCAGGCTTTCCGGAATCCTCGCATTTGTAGCACATCGAGGTTCGTACATCCGGATAACCACCGTGGTTAAGCGAAATTTGCATTTCGTAAATTCCGCACGCTGTGATAGTATGGCAGAATCTGATGACCCGTCTAGTGAAGCATTGTGGCTTCGTTATGCTGGTGGGATTGCTTGGCGGCCCTCGCGCAAATCTTTATGGCGATACGTCATGGATCAATCCCTCCAGCGGCTTGTGGCGTGAGGCGGCTAACTGGTCGTTCGGCGTGCCTGACATGAGCCAGCCCGCGACCCATATAGCCTTCGGTGGCGAGAGCAAAACCGTGACCGTGGACCCGACGACGCCGGCGACCAACCTCGTGATCCAGCGCCTCAATCTATCGGGGCCAGGGGTCACCAACACGCTTTCGTTAACGGGCGTCGTGCTGGAGGTGCGCAGCACCCTGGAGATGCGGGCCGGGTCGGCGTTGCGCATCGTGGATTCAACTTTACGTCTGTCCAGCGCGGGCAGTTCCTTCGATGTCAATGCCGGCGACGTGTGCCTGGAAAGCGGTTCCATTGAAGCGACGAACGTCAGCTCTCGCATCGGCCGCGATGGAGGCGTAGCTACCATGCGGGTGGCCGGAGGAATGGCGCGATTCAACGAGGTTCTGCTCGGCAGGCGGGTTTCCCGTTCTGGAGCGCAAGGGACGCTGCTCCTCTCCGGCGGAATCCTGCAGGTCTCCGGGAATCTTGACGTGGGAGCCGACACCAACTGCACTGGGGAGATCGTGGTGACTGGAGGAGAACTGATTGCCGCAGCCACAAATTTCAGCAGCGCCATCGGCGAACAAGGCCATGGCACCTTGACGGTCTCTAACGGCATTGTTCGTTTCGACGACGTCGATGTTGGACGACACACCAACGTCGTCGGCGTATTTCATGCCGCCGGCGGGAGCAACTGGGTTAACGACCTTTCGCTGGCGCGTTTTCCGTTTTCGACCGGCATGGTCTTCCAGACCGGCGGGCAGTTGATCGCGGACGTAATACAAGTGGGCCAGGAAGGGCGCGGCGAGATGGCCATTTCCGGGGGGATTCTCATGGCCGAGGAGATCAGGATTGCGGGCGCAACCAATACAGCATCTGGAATTTTGATGTTCAACGGCGGCGCTACAATGGTCAGCTCGAATTTTGTGATCGGCACGATGGTTTCGACTGGAGCCGTCGTGTTAGCTGGCGGTACGGTGGCGATTACGAATGGGACTTCCTCCGCAACATGGCAGGTGGCACAGGGCCACGCCACCATTACGGGCGGTTCTCTGCTGGTGGATCGATTGCGGCTGCACAGTCCTTCTGGCGGTGTGGCTTTCAATTCTGGGCTTTTAAGCTCGGCGGACACAGTGGTCTCGAACGGCCTGCCATTCGTGGTTGGAGACGGCACCAATGCGGCGACTTTTCATTTACGGGGCGGGACGCATTATTTTCAGAATGGACTGGTAATCTCACCCAATGCGACCTTGACCGGTTGCGGCGTTATTCTGGGGACTATTATCAATCAGGGAACCATTGCGACCAATTGCGGGCCGCCATCGCCCTTGCTGGTGAATCCCGTCTATGCTGCCGGCGCGTTCTCCTTTTCCTTCGAAAGCGCAAACGGGTTTACTTACATCGTTGAGTATGCACCGGCTGTTGACGCGCTCACGTGGAACACGCTCACGCTCACAAACGGAACAGGAAGCAACACTACCATCCGTGACAGTTCAGCTACGGGCGCCAACCGGTTCTATCGCCTGCGAGTTCAGTAAGTGCCGTCGCGCGTCACCCCAAAACAAGTCGTTGTTCGCACAGCTCCAGCAATCTCTCAGTGAACGGCTGGCGCTCCGGGAAGAGGGTGCTGATGTAAATGTGCCGCGCCAGACTTAAGTTCGTGTACGCAACAACAGAACTCCGCATCCGTTCGCCGTTCAGTTCCACGAATCGGTTTTCAAGAGCCTGTTCGATCTCGTGAAGTGCCGCAGGATCGGAATAGTCGCGCAGACTCTGCTCGGTGACATGCGCGATGAAGTTACCCATATCCAATGCCGGATCTCCGTGGCAATAGAGGTCGAAATCAACCAGCCAGAGCCGGCTTCCATGGACCAGGACGTGGTCTGAATAAAAATCGCGGTGGATGCCGGCTGAAGCTGGCGAAGAAAGAGACCGGGCCAGTTGGTCGCATGCCACCGCAAGTCGATCGAGCCGCTGTTCCCATTCTGGCCTGAGTTCCTGCACCTTACTGAGCCTGTCTCTGAGAATGCGCAGTTCGTCTGTGAGCGTGTGCTGCCGCGGCGTCGGGATGCCGGTCAAATGCAGTTTGCGAGCGGCTTCAGCGATCCGCGACGCCAGCGCCCGGCCTCCCGGCCTGCGCAGGACGTCGGTGGCGAGTTCTGCTGACTCGATTTTGGTCTGAAGCCACATGTTGAAAGCGGGCACCATTCCAATTGGTTCCGGAACACAAATGCCATCCGGCGCATCCGAGGAAAACCCGGCATTCCAAATGGACTGCACCACTGCAAAGGTGCTTCGATCGGGTCCTTTGGCGCGCACTTTGCCCAGGAAGGCCAGACGCCCTCCATTCTTTGTTCGGAGTTGATATTCGATCAGGCAGCGTCGGCCGGGTTTGTATCGACGGACGCGAATCGCGCAAACAACCCCTTCGACCGGGCGGCTTTCAGAAATACAGCTTTGCAGTTGCCTGGTCGCCTCCGCTGGATCGAGCGCGTCCTTTAGAAAAGGCATTTGGGCATCGCCAGCGACGCCGAATGGGTCCGACACCTCGGCCATATTCATTTCCTGCAAAGCCACACTTCGATGCGTTCGGTGAGCAAATCCGTGGGGGAAACTCCCGGCAGCAATGTATCCACAATTTCAGGATGCTCCTCCAGAAGATGCTCGCCCAGTTGGGACCGTTTCAGTTTCCACTCAAGAACCTGGCATCCGGTTTTCTCGACAAGGCCGCGCCATTCGGCCACGGTCAGTCGATTGAGGGTTTCCAACCGCGTTCGGCGCTTTTTAGCGGCGGCAACGCCCTCAGTCAGCTCGACAAATTGCCCGAATTCCTCCAGGGAGAGCCTGGCATGGCCCCACGGGATATCGACGACCCCCCGTTTATGACAGCCACGCAACCAGAAGAAAGGATCGATTCCAAGATAAACAAATCCTCCCTTGCGCGTCACACGCACGATCTCTGACAGCGCCCGGTCCAGTGGCTTGATATGTTCCATAGCAGAACGCGAGAGAACGAAATCAAAGCTTCCGCTCGCGAAACCCATTTGGGTTCCATCCATCAAGAGGAACATTGCCGGAAGATCGATCCGGCCTTCGGTGATGTGCGCGACCAGACGACGCGCGCGCTCTCCTCGCTCATCAGTCGCCCGAGCCGGCAGGCTCAAATCAATGCCCACAGCGAGTAGAATAGGTTCCTCCATGGTCAGCAGGGTGCAACTGGCGCCATCGCCGCATCCGACGTCCAAGACCCGGATTCCCTTCAGGGAGCTGCGCCATTGCTTGAGTGACGCTGCAAGACGCCTCAGCCGTTTGCGTTTGGTGTCCGCAGCAAGCTGGTAATCCGCGTAGGTCCAGTGAGGCGCAGGTGTCACCGAAGCACGATAAGAGAGCAATCGATCACGGAAACCTTCGACCACTGACAACGCGCGGCCATCGGAGCGGGTGAAAATTTTCACGGACGGCTAAGGTTTTGCGATAACTTTCTGAATCAGCGCGCGCAGATCATCAGCAACTCGCTGCATGGAGTATCGCTCAACACATCGGGCGCGCGCCTTGGCTCCGAGAGCACGCGCTTCCTGAGGGTGACGCAGCAGATCGCGTATGGCATGGCGGAGATCGCGACTCTTGCCCGGAGGCACGATGCGCGCACAGTCCTTGAGCACGTCCGGCAGATCGGAAACCGCCGTCGCTACGATGGGCGCGCCCATGGCCATGCTATCGTAAACCTTTATCGGCATCTGATATTGGGCCGGTTCAGCCGCCAGTTGCGGAATGGCGACAACGTCCGCTGCCGCCAGCACTCGGGGCATGGTCGTGTACGGCACCAGGGAAAGCCGCTTCAGGGGAAAGTCCTTCCATTCGGATCCTGGCAGGTCCTGCGGGCGGCAGAGCACCGCCAGTTGCGCATCCGGGATGCGACGAACGGCCTTGGCCAGCGGCTTTAATCCTTTGTGCCATCGAGGCGTTCCCGCGAAGAGAATGGTTGGCCTGTCGAATCCAAATTCCCGGCGCGCGCTGTCCCGATCGATCTTTGTTGGATCGAACAAATCGACCAGGGCGCCATGATGAATCAGCGTGCCGCCAAAACGTCTCTTGAGCGCATTGCTGGCAACAGTAATGGCCGATGCCGCCGGCGCCGCTTTGGTGAGCAGCGACAAGTAAACCGCCGATGCGGGACGCCGCAGGTCAGCAACGGAAGAATCTTTCTTCCATACTTCGCGGGGTGTGAAGGCAATATCCAGATCATCGAGGTCTAAAATGACGGGCACCGATCCCCGTTCCTCTGATGCGATCAAGGCAGCGCCAAAAGAAGCAAGCATCGGCTTGCATGCGATCAAAATGTCGCCATCCGCGTGTTGCACCAGGCGGATCAATGATTCATGGAACCTGGGAAAACGTCTTTCCGGCACGGTGCGGATCCAGTCCTCGCGCGGCAGCGCCGGCCACAAACCTTTTGGCTCGACCGGACCGATCAGGTGCACCTCGGCAAAATGCCTCGCGGCCAGGGCCAGCCGATGCGCGCGCATCGAAGCATTGGAAGAAAGATTGTGGCTAAGAATGGTAATCTTCACCGGCTTTCATCCAGTTCTCGCGCCGCGGCCCTGGCCAAACCTGGTACCAGGTAGCGCTGTTCCGGCCACAACTCGATCAAGCTGCAACACATCCGCACCAGCGCCGCAGCCACATGAAACGCAACCTGATCGCGCAGATGGCACGCCGGACGAAACCGGCGATAGGTCTCAAGGGCGGCTGATAGTGACTTGCGATCCGGCATTCGACCCCTCCGCACGGCCTCACGCCAGGGCCATACCGCGAAATAAGCCACATCACGAGCGGGATCGGCTTGCTGCAATCGATCCCAGTCGATGAGCAAAGCGCGATCTTCTGCAATCAGGACGTTGCGCGCAGAGAAATCACCATGGGCGCAGACCAACTCTGTGTCCTTGACGCGCGTGACACGCAATCTTTCGACGACCAGTTCAATCGGAGATGCCGATTGGGGTGCAATTACTTTTATGCGCTGCAGTTTCCGATCGAGCGACCGCAGGATGCCTCGCCACTTACGACGAATCTCAGGAACCACCCCGCAGGTGTGCAACTCAGACAACAAACGCATCGATTCAGTGAGATGCGCCTCGCCGACGCGCCCGAACTCGACCAGAGGCCGCCCGGCAACCTGTTCCATGATCAGCGCCCCGGCTTCAGGAATATAGTCCAGTGGTTCAGGCAACCCGGGCGAGCTGCGCTCCCGTCCGAAAGGCGAAAGCCACAGGCGCCGCATGTTTGTGAAGGTCTGCTCGCCTTTGCCATTGCCATAAAGCTTGGCCATCACGGACACGCCGCCACGCGTGCGTAACGGCAACGCGCAGCGCCCCGGACGGCCCGTCGCGGCGGGCTGTCCATCCAAACGGTAGCCTCTCTTTTCCAGGATGACGAGAGTTTCAGGGTCAGCGAGGCGCGGAGAAGCCATTCCCGTTTCAATATGGTCAGCGAGTGACGACATGTTCTGGCTTTGCCGGCTGCCCTGACGTGCGCTGCATCTGCAAGAGCGCGGCATAGCGGCCGCCAGCGCGGAGCAGTTCGGAGTGTGTTCCTCGCTCGACGATCTCACCGTCCTCAAGGTACAGGATGAGATCGGCGTCAAGGACCTGCGCGATATCGTGCGTGATAAGGAAGATTGTGCGGTGTTGATAAAGGCGTTGCAGCGCGGCCAGCACGGCCTGCTCATTGTCCTTGTCGAGGCCGGTGGTTGGTTCATCCAGAATCAACAGGGGCGCTTTTCGTAGCGCGGCACGGGCGATGGCGAGCCGTTGGCGCTGTCCATGAGAGAGCGTCACACCGCGTTCCCCCAGGAGGCTTTCGTAGCCCTCAGGGAGATTGCGAATGAAGTCATGGGCATTGGCAAGGCGCGCCGCAGCCTCCACGTCTTCGCGGGTCGCGTTCGCGACACCGCCAGCAATGTTGTCATGGACTGTGGCGGCAAAGAGAAGATTATCCTGCAAAACAACGCTGATTTGGCTGCGCAGCGACTCCAGTGTGAACTCGCGAATGTCACGACCGTCGATTCGGACGCAGCCAGCCTGTGGATCGTAGAGACGCAGGATCAAACTTAGCAACGTCGATTTTCCACCGCCGGAGGGACCGACCAAGGCGACATGTTGGCCCGATCGAATTTGAAAGCTCAGGTTTTGGAAAAGCCTTCGGCTGTGCTCGTAGGCGAAGGAAACCTGCTCGAAGAAGACATTGCCCTGAAACGCCGGCGCCGGCGTGGCGTTTGGCAGATCGCGCACGTCCGGGACGCGATCGAGCAATTCCATCACGCGATGGCTGGCCGCCGAAGCCTTGGCCAACCGTCCCGCGTACTTGGCGAAGTCTTGAACCGGGCGGTAGGCATATTTCAAGTAGGCCAGAAAGATGACCAAATCGCCGGCGGATATTTCCGCTCGAAGCACCAGCGTCCCTCCATACCAAAGCACCAGCGCTGTCGCCAGGGCGACCAGCACGTCAACCGAGCGTTCGAGCCTGGCGGAGAGTTTTTTCACCCGAATCTCTTCCTTAAGAATCTTTTCGTTTTCAGCGGAAAATACCTTGGCGAAGGTTCCTTCCAGTGACATTGCCTGAACCGTGCGGATCCCATGAATCGATTCGGCTGCGGTAGCGGCCATGATGCCCTGTTGCTGGCGTTGTTTTCGGGCCACATCCTGAATGCGGCGCGAGAGCCGGATGGTGCGAAGCCAAAACAGCGGAAGCACACAGAGCGAAATCAACGCCAGACGCCAATTCAGAAAAAACATCAGTGCGATCATTCCCAGCAGCAAAAGAACCTTGCCAAACAAGGGCAGGAACGCCCGGACGGCCACGTCCTGCAAAAGGCCGACATCCTGAACCACGCGCAAGACGAGATCCCCGGTGCGCGCTCGTGAATGGAACGAGAGCGAAAGATACTGCACGTGGCGATACAGACGCGCGCGCAGTTTGGTCAGCACGCGATTCCCCACCTGAGCAAATCCAACCACGTTATGGTAGGCAGCCAGAGCGCGGAGCGTGCTGACCACGACCAGAATCGCTGCGGAGCCGATCAACAACCTGGGAGTATCGATCTGTTCGAAAAAATTCAGCCCCGGAAGAAAAGTATCGGTGGCACTGTTAGGCACGAGCCGATCGAAAACAAATTTTAGCGGCCACGGCTCCAGCAGCCGCAAGAAGACTTCGGCGAACAGTGTAAAAAAGGATGCGGTCAGAAGCAGGCGGTACTGCCGAACCTGCGGCCAGAAATAACGCGCCATCTGCCACAAACCGGGCAGGCTCTCACGTACTGTCGCAGGGCGGGACATTTTATGCGGTTTGAGGAGCCAGAGTGTTGATTGCTTGCGTTTCACCGGCTAAGCCGGCCATTTCGAGAATCTGTTGAACGACATGATCCCACGTATGGCGTTGCAGCACTTTCTCGCGAGCTGCTTGTCCCAGTCGCTGTCTCAACTCGCGATGCTTGGAGAGATAGAGCATCGCGTCGGCCAGCGCGCTCGTATCTCCAGGCGGGACATGCCAGCCATTTACGCCATGCTCGATTAACGTTTTCAGTTGCCCGATTCGGCTGGCCACGATTGCTTTGCCTGCCGCCATGTACTCATAAACCTTGATTGGGGAAAAATAAAAATTCGCTAAATCCGGGTAAGGAGCGATGGCCAGGTCCATCGAAGCCAGATAACGCGGAACAAGGTCCAACGGGACGGCTCCCGTCAAGGTAGTGGCGCTCGTCAACCCGCGTGCCTGCACGTTGCTGCTGATGGCATCGCGTTCGGGGCCGTCGCCTACGATCAGCAAACGGGCCGCGCCGCACGCGCGATAGAATTGCTGAAAGGCTTCAATGAGCGCCGCCAGCCCGTGCCACGGCCGCAAACTTCCCACGAATCCAACGGTGAAACTGTCCGCAGTCCCGGCGCAGATCGGCGGCAACCGGGTTGGGAAACGCGCCGGATTGATCGCGTTTGGGATGACGCGAATCTTTTGCTTCGCAGATACTTTGTCGGCAACGTAACGGGCGACTTCATCGGAGACTGCCACGATGTTTGTGGCCGCGGCGAAGGCTCGATGCATGGCGGCTTCCGCACCGGCTTCGTCGGACAGTCCGCGGTAAACCTTTTGTTCTTCGATTAGCGGTGCATTGACTTCGAGAACGCCGGCCATGCCCCTTTCTCGCGCATATTCCATGGCCGCAAAACTCCAGAGTGAATAGCGTTCATACACGAGATCGAATGGTGCCTGGCAACTTTCCAGCCCATGGCGCAGATCGGCGTTTGCTCGCAGCGCCGCCTGTTCGCGTTGAGCCCGAGGCGCCAATGCCAGCTCCGGTAGAAGGTGCCAGTGGACCTTTTTCCAGCCGGCGGGAATCTGGGCTACCGTCCGCGATGCAAAGAGATGCACTGCGGCTCCAGCCCTCATGAAGCCATCAATAACTTCTCGGACGTGAAGGGACGAGCCTTTGGTGCCGAACACCGGCACACCTGGATCTGCATTCACGTATGCGATGCGCATGTTGAATCGCCAATGGGTGAATTGTGGATTTTTAAGTCGTCGCGCCGTTGTGTGGCGTCGTTGGCCGAAACAGTTTGCGAAGCTTGGCCGCGTTGGAATGGATTTCGAATTCGGCCTCCACCAGAGCCCGAGCTTTTTCCGCCAGAGCGACTCGCAAATTGGCATCGTGCAGCAGTCGCTTTATTGCCCCGGCCAAAGCGACGGCATCGGCCTGCGGCACCAACAGACCGGTGATGCCATCCTGCACGATTTCCGGTATTCCAGTCACCTCCGTGGCGACGCAGGGAGTGCCCAATGCCATGGCTTCGATTAACACCGTCGGCAGGCCATCACGGTTGCCGTCGGCGCCTACAACGCATGGCGCCGCAAGCAACGCCGCCTGTTGGATGTGCCTGGTGGCTTCGCTTTGCGGACATGGGCCAAGCAATTGGACTTTGTCCACCAGGGCCAGATCGGAGATGCGCTGGCGAAGGACGGCCTCCATCTCACCGCCACCAATGATGCGGCAACTAAAGGAACAACCTTCGGCCGCCAGCAAATGACAAGCCTCAATGAGATGAACAAATCCCTTCTTTTCGACCAGGCGGCCAACCGCAACCAGCAACGGCGGTCGCCCGGCGGGAGCAGCATATCGAAAGCGACTCAGATCGACGCCATTGTAAATGCGGCGAAGCTGTGCTGTTCCGAATTCCCGGCGGAGATGCGACGCATTGTAGTCACTTACGGTGACGACCGCGGAAGCATCCGCCAGCTTCGGGCCTAAATCTTCAGCGTTCACACTCTCATGGAAGATGTCCTTGGCATGCAGAGTCAGGCTATAAGAGACTTCTGCGAACAGCGCTGCGATTCGCGCCACGCTGCCAGGAGCGCTGCCAAAATGGGCGTGCAAATGGGAGATGCCGCGTTCCCGGACCAACCGTGCCAGCGCGATGCCTTGGACTACATCCCGGACTTCGCTATTTCGAACCCGTCCCAGTTTTGACCAAAAGTCCGGCAAGGCTGTACTGGCGTTTCCTAACGCTGACCAGAAGCCTGCCACCTTGGAACCTTCGCCGGGCAGGTAGTGGACTGGTGCACGGACCAGCGCAATGTTGTCCTGGAAATGGGTGTCCACCGGTGGATAAAGGGAAAAGATTTCGACGCCCAGCCCCGCCGCTTCATGGGCAAGGATCTCGTTGACAATGAATGTTTCGGAATAACGCGGATATCGTTTAACGACGTAAGCAACTTTGCCGCTCGATTCCGCAATCATGGGACGAGCGCCTCCTCTCTTAGCTGCTTGCCGGCAGCCAAACCCAGGATATAGCTGGCCGCCTGTTCGGCTCCATTCAAATGCAATGTCGAAGTAACTTTCTGCACAATTTCCGAGCGACTGGTTTTCAGGGCCACAGCGATCTGCTCCTGAAGAGTCCCCACGTTCAGTTCGTCGGGGTGAATGACAGTCAGCAGACCAGCGCTGGCAAAACCGTTGGCCCTGATAAGCTGTTCGCGCCGGGGCCAAACGCGCGGCACACAGACCGTCGGCACGCCTTGAGCCATGGCTTCGGCCAGCGTGTTATAACCGCCCATGCAAACAAGCGTATCAATAGAGCAAAACAGGTTCGAGAGCCTTGGTACGAAGCGATAAAAATCGGTGTTTGCATCCGCCGCCATTCGCTGCAGTGTCTTAAACTCATGCCGCGGGATCATTGGTCCGGCCACCGCCACGCCGCGCCAGGGCACATCGCGACAGGCGCGCAGGAACATTTCCAGAACAAAGAACCCATCCTCCCCTCCGCCGGCCGTGGCCAGTACCGTCGGACGCGAACTGGCGGTCGAGTTGTTGAAGAGCTTCATGCTTGAATCGCTAAACTGATGAGCGACGCCGTTTTCCGGAGCCACCACATAGCCGCAAAAACGGCTCCTCTCGATGATTTGCTGGGTCAGTTTGTATTCTCGTGTCACGTCGAAAAACCAGGGATGGCCATAAATCAGAACCAGATCGTAAAACGTGGCGATCTGACGCAGCAAATCATGCTCGGCCCATTCCTTCACCACCGTTTCGCCCTCATCGAGCACATCTCGCAGGCCCAGCACGGCGCGCCCGCCTTGCTGGCGCAAGGCCTTCAAAGCCGCGCGCAATTCCCCGGCAGCGCCAACCGGGTGCTTGTCAACCACCAGGACCGAAGGTCGAAATGATTCGACGGCGGCTTCCAGCAGCTTGGAGCGAAGCAGCCGAATGTCCGAAGGCGGGATGCCAAGGCGCCGTGCCAGGTAATCGCCCGAGGGGCCCTTATAAAGGCGAGGAAGCTTGAGCGTATCGACATTATCCGGCACTCCAAGATCGTGAATCTCGTCCACACCTGTCGCCAGCAAAACCCGGGCTTCGGAACTCAAGTGCGTCAGCGCAGACGCAAGCGCCAGATTCCTTCGCGTATGACCCAGCCCAAGCCCGTCATGTGAGTAAAACAAAAATCGCATGATACCAACAACCGTCCGGAGTGGAATTCAGACACCAGCCACCCTTTTACCCTATTTTGCTCAGGATCGCCATGATTAATTCTCTGTGGAGTGAAGCGATATCAGCAGAGCGTCTTTAAGCCAAACTGGCCTGGCGCGACGTGATGGCGTTAAACCACGCGTAAGGAACTCATTTCGAATGCGGTTCCATCGACTACGGAACCGCGAGTCAAACCTGGTGGAACCGGACTTGATCTGGACAGGCACAATGCCCGTCCTATTTTGTCGTCGTGCTGCTCGCGTTCAACAAACCGTACGGCGTGATTTCGCAGTTTACTCCCGATGGATCGGCAAACCGCACCTTGGCGGCGTTTACTTTCCCACCGGCGGTGTATCCCATCGGCCGCCTGGATGCCGACTCGGAAGGCTTGCTGTTGCTGAGTGACGAGCCTGAATTAAACGAAAAGCTGCTGCACCCCCGCCGCGGCCATCGCCGGCTTTACTGGGCGCAGGTGGAGCGGATACCAACGCCCCAGGCGATATCCCGGCTGGCCAATGGCCTGGTCATCCAGGGTCGAAAAACCTTGCCGTGTCGGGCGTGGATTCTGGAGCCGCAGCCGGAAGTGCCGCCGCGTGATCCGCCCATCCGTTTTCGCAAGACAGTGCCGACCTGCTGGATTGGCCTGGAGTTGGTCGAAGGGAAGAATCGCCAGGTGCGACGGATGACAGGCGCCATTCACCACCCGACGTTGCGATTGCTGCGAATGCAGATTGGAAACTTTGCACTGGGGGATCTGGCTTCCGGAAAATGGAAGGCGCTTTCAGCAAAGGAAAGGAGCTTGCTATTGGCATAAGAGCGCCACCAAAACTTTTGTGCCTCTGCGCGAAAGCTTCGTCAAGGGAGAAACGCTCGCGCTCCTGTTCCGCAGCAGGAATCAGTGGATCTCAATCTTCACTTTCGGCGGATGAGCGTAGTCATTCCATAACCGCTCCAGGACTTCTTTGTGCGGCGGACCATCATGCACCACGAACCGGTAGCGTGACACGTAAGGCTTGCCGGGAGCGATCTCCATGTCTCCCGCCTGTTGGGGTGCGTAGCAGAAAAACGGCTCGCTCGGATGCACGCGCATCGGTTGCGGCGCGCGGAAATTCTCCGGGTGACACAAAATGGCGAATCCAACCTTGGCGCCATCCACCCGGCCCGACATGTCACACCAGCGCGCGCGCGTAGCGTGAGCCTTTTCGCGATCCGTTTCGCCCTCGCTCGTGAGGAAGGAGCATTTGTCTTTTCCATTCCAGGCCCAGTTGCCGCGCAGGCCGATGCCGCCATAGTGATACTCCGGCAGCTTCAGCGCGTTCGTCGTGGCGCAAGTCTGGGTCGAAGTCAGATCGAAGATCCAAAACGGCTCCCTTCCAGCGGTGCCGTGAATGTTGTAAACGCGCACGTCCCACCTTTCATTCAGAGCCACGGCCGGCTTCGGCCCGGTCAGATCGACGAATTGATGGCGCGCAGTAAAACCGCCGTGGACGTGTCCGCTCCAGCTATTGTCAACCGCCACAAAGTCGACGCGGCCTTTGCTCTGACCCATGTTCCAAAAATCCGGCTGGCGGCCTTCAAACCCGGTCTTGGTCCAGGCCCACCACACTCCGTGATGATGAATGTGGTTGGGCGGAAAATCATCGGTGATCAGCTTGCCGTTCCACGTCCGGAGGGGATGGATGTAACCGCCGCGGCGGAATAGCGCCTTGATGTCGTCGCGAGGCAACTCGCCAGGCTCAGCCTGATATTCCAACAGATCGTGTTGCATCATCATCGCGTTGACTTTGAGTTTTGTCTTGTCGCGCCGCACCAGTGCTCCACTGCTCATTCCGATTTCTGTTCCCTCCGGTATCAGTTCGTAGGTGGCCTGCGCGTCTTTATTGAGTTGCTCCAGGAAGAACCAGGCGCGACCATCCTTGTCCACCTGGAGCAGCTCCGACTTTCCTTGAGCATCCCGCATGCGATTGAAACGTCTGGCATCTTCAGGCAGCGTGAAGTTAACGATGGTCTGGCGCCTTTCAAAATCGCCGGCCAGCACCGTCACGGAGATCTTCTTGTCCGCGGCAAAAATGGTCGAGACGAACGCGGAGAGCAATAGCGACAACGAGAAGAGCTTTTGCATCCCGCCTGTTTGCTCTGACCTGGCAGGTTAGTCAATTCAAAGCTTCGCAAGACGAGTGGCAGTAACATTCGGATTATGCTAGGCTGTCCCGGTACATGACCCATTTCCGCGCTCAAATCGCAGGCACGCTTGCGTTTCTTGTTTCGGTATGTTCTTTCGTTTCCGCACTCGCGCAATCCAATGGTGTGCTGCGCGAGGTTTATTCCAACATTGGGGGAACGATTATTTCAGACCTCACCTCGCATGCCAGTTTCCCGGACAACCCGTCGAGCGAGAATATTACCGCGAACTTCGAGGCGCCCACCGATGTGGCCGACAATTACGGTCAGCGGCTGCGGGCATTGCTCGTTCCGCCGGTGACGGGCGCGTATGTATTCTGGATCGCCAGCGATGATGCCTCGCAGCTCTTTTTGAGCACCGATGACACGCCGGCCCTCAAGCAGCAGATCGCCGGCGTGACGGCCTGGACCAGTTCCCGCGAATACAACAAGGAGCCGAACCAGCGGTCCGGATCGATTCCGTTGGTCGCCGGCAACCGTTACTACATCGAAGCGCTCATGAAGGAAGGCATCGGCGGGGACAACCTGGCGGTGACCTGGCAGAAGCCGGGCGATCCCGTTCCGGGAAACGGCGCGCCGCCGATCCCCGGAACGAGCCTCCTTCCCTATGGCCTGGGACCGCCGATCATCACCGGTCATCCTACAAACGTCACGGTGGCGGAAGGCGGCTCCGCCACGTTCACCGTGCGGTTGGGTCGCTCCTTGGGGGCGATTTACCAGTGGCTTCGCAATGGCACCAATATTCCCGGGGCGACCAGCTCCAGCTATTCGCTTGGTCCGGTCGGGCTGACGGACAACAGCACCTTTCGCTGCTTTGTGTCCAATTCCTTTGGGAGCACCAACAGTAACACGGCCACGCTCACTGTATTGCCCGACACCACTCCGCCCACGATCAGCTCGGTCGTAAATCTGGGCGACAACGAAATCGTGACCGTGGTCTTCTCGGAGCCGGTGGAACAATCCTCCGCCACGCAAACAGCCAATTATGCGATCAATAACGGCGTGATGGTGACGGCGGCTTCGCTGGGCGACGATTTGCGAACGGTCGTTTTGTCCACCACGCCGCTCTCGGCGCAGGTAACCTACACGCTCACGGTCAATAACGTCCGAGATCGCGCGAGCAGCCCGAACACAATTGCGCCGAACAGCCAACGGTCATTTTCCTTGAACTTCACTCCGCTGGACGTCGGCATCGTAATGGGGACTCCCGAACCGATTGGCCCTTCAACGCGGCGAACGGGCTTGACCATTTCGGAAATCATGTATCACCCCACCAACCGCCCCGATGGCCGCAACCTGGAGTTCGTGGAACTGTATAATTCAAATCCGTGGTCGGAAAACATCGGCGGCTACCGGCTCTCCGGCGAGATCGATTACACCTTTCCTTCCAACACCACCATCGGGGCATTGAGCTATATGGTGGTCGCAGCCGTGCCGGCGGACATCCAGGCGGTGTACGGCATCAGCAGTGCGCGGGGACCGTTTACCAATGTGCTGTCCAACGGCTCCGGCATGGTGCGCCTGCGGGATCGTCAGAACGCTGTGTTGGTCGAAGCGATTTATTCCGAAGACCCGCCCTACCCTGCCTCAGCCGATGGTGGAGGACATTCGCTGGTGCTGTGGCGGCCCTCGTATGGCGAAGGTAATCCCAAGGCCTGGGCCGCCAGTGATATCGTCGGCGGCTCTCCGGGCGCTGCCGAAATCACGCGAGCCAATCCGTACCGCACGGTTGTGCTCAATGAGTTTCTGGCGCACACCGATGATCCCGCGCTGGATTTCATCGAACTCTACAACTACAGCGCCTCGCCGGTAAACATTGGGGGTTGCATTCTGACGGACGACGCGACGACGAACAAATTTGTCGTTGCAGCCGGCACCAGCATACCCGCGCGGGGTTTTGTGTCCTTCAACCAGAACCAACTCGGCTTCGCGCTCAGTGCCGAAGGCGAGACGATTTACTTCAAAAACACCAACGGCACCAAGGTCCTCGATGCCATCAAATACGGCGATCAGGAGAACGGCGTTTCGACGGGGCGTTATCCGGATGGTGCCCCCGGCTTCCACCGGCTGGCGACCACAACCCCGGGCGCGGCCAACGCGCGGTTGTTACTCAACGACGTCGTCATCAATGAGATCATGTTCAATCCCATCAGCCGCGATAACGACGACGAGTTCATCGAGCTTTACAATCGCGGGACAAACGCGGTGGACCTGAGCAAGTGGCGCCTGCGCGGCGGCATCACTTACACTTTTCCCAACAACACGATTCTTTCTCCCAACAGCTACCTGATCGTAGCCGACGACGCGGCCAGACTGATGACCAATTACCCAGCCCTCAGCAGCGCCAATACGCTCGGCAACTTTTCCGGCAATCTGGGCAATGGCGGTGACAGGATATCGCTGGATAAACCGGAGGATGTGGTGAGCACCAATGAGTTCGGCGTTTTGGTGACCAACAAGATTCACATCGTGGTGGACGACGTCACCTACGAGGACGGCGGACGCTGGACCCGATTTGCCGACGGCGGCGGAAGCAGTCTGGAATTGATGGACGCGCGCAGCGACAAACGCCTGGCGCCAAACTGGGCCGACAGCAATGACAGCAACAAGAGCGGGTGGACGACCATTGAATTCACGGGCCTGCTGGATCACGGCGCGATGGCTAACGCCGATCAACTGCACCTCATCCTGCTGGGCGAAGGCGAATGCTTGGTGGACAACGTGGAGGTGATTCCATCTGGCGGCGGCAATGTCGTCGCCAATTCCACATTCGAGAGCGGAACCAGCGGCTGGTTCTTCCAAGGCACGCATGACGAATCGTATTGGGAGCCGAGCGCCGGCTTCAACAGTGCCCGGTCCCTGCACGTCGTGGCCAAAGCGCGCGGAGATACCGGCGCCAATCGCATCCGCACCGCCTTGACCACGACACTCGGCAGCGGCAGCATCGCCACGCTTCGCGCCAAGGTGAGATGGTTGAAGGGCAATCCGGAAATCCTGTTGCGTCTGCACGGGAATTGGCTGGAAGCCACCGCAAACTTTCTGACGACGCGCAGCATGGGCACACCGGGCGCGCGCAACAGTCAGGCGAGGACCAATGCAGGCCCAGCCATCACGCAGGTGTCGCACACGCCGGTTCTGCCCGCCGCCAGCCAAACCGTGACGGTCAGCGCGCGGGTGCACGATCCCGATGGCCTTGCGGCGCTATTCCTGAGATATCGCGTGGATCCTGCAACCAACCATACCAGCGTAGCCATGGTCTATAACGGCGCTGGTTTCTTTAGCGCCACCATACCCGGGCAACCCGGCGGCACGCGTGTCGCCTATTACCTCGAAGCGACGGATAATTTTTCTCCGCGCGCCAATACAAAATTTCCCGACGATGCGCCTGTGCGCGAATGCCTGGTCGGTTTTGGCGAAAGCACGGTCGCGGGAGCGTTTGGCAACTACAGGATGTGGATCACGCAATCCACGGTGGACAAATGGGCCGCGCGGGAGAAGAACAGCAACAAGCCGCTCGACGGTTCCTTTGTTTATGGCACCAACCGGGTCATTTACAATATCCGCACGCTTTACAGCGGCAGCCCGTGGCACACCCCTGGTTATAACAGCCCGGTCGGCAACGGCTGCGATTACGTGATGATTACGCCCAAGGACGACGTCATGCTTGGTGCGACCGATTTCGTCCTGGAAGCGCCTTCGGACGATACGGCGCAACGCCATCAAGCTGCCTTTTGGATCGTCAAGGAGTTGAGCGGTCCCTACACGTATCGCCGGTTTGTCCACATGTTCGTCAACGGACAAAGACGGGCCACGGTCTTTGAAGACGCTCAGCAACCCAACTCGGATGTCGTGGAGGAATTCTTCCCGGATGACAGCGAGGGCACGCTGCACAAGATCGAAGATTGGTTCGAGTTTGACGATTCGGGTGATACCAGGCTGGGCAACGTCGATGCGACTTTGGGCAACTTCACCACTTCGGGTGGGGCCAAGAAAGTGGCCCGCTATCGCTGGTGCTGGCGCCCGCGCGCGGTGCAGGAGTCGGCCAACGACTTCACCAATCTGTTCGCGCTGGTGGATGCGGTGAATTCCACTCAACCGGAGCCCTTCACCCGGCGCACCGAAGCGCTGGTCAACATCGACAGTTGGATGCGCACGCTGGCGATGCAGCGCATTGTAGGCAACTGGGACAGCTACGGCCATTCGCGCGGCAAAAACATGTACGCCTACAAACCACAGAACGATCGGTGGGTGCTGATGTCCTGGGACATCGAGTTCGTGCTCGGTTCGGGAAGCAATCCATCCGACGACGCGTTGTTCGGCGGGAACGAGCCTTACGTCAATGCCATGCGCAACCAGCCGTCCATCCAGCGCGCGTACTGGCGGGCGTTTGAGGACGCGGTCAACGGCCCGCTGCTGGCGTCGAACATCGATCCGATGCTGGACTCCAGATATTCGGCTCTCACGGCCAACGGCGCGTCCGTCAACAATCCGAGCGGCATCAAGACCTACGTCACGGAGCGGCGCAACTTCATCCTCAGTCAATTGGCGACCGTGGCGGCCACCTTCACGGTCAATGGTCCGACCACGTTCACGACCAACCGCAACTTAATCACGCTGAGCGGTACTGCTCCGATCAAAGTCGAAACGATCACGGTCAACGGCGTTGCTTACCGCGTGGCATGGACCACCGTCACGAGCTGGAGCCTGCGCATCGCTCTGTCCGCCGGCACGAACAACCTGAGCATTCAAGGAGTGGACAACAAGGGAGGGTCGGTGAGCGGGGCGACGGCCACGTTCGCGATCCATTACACCGGCGCGAATGAATTGGCGCAGGACAAACTGGTCATCAACGAAATCATGTATAATCCTGAGACGCCGGAGGCGTCGTTCGTCGAGATCCACAACACATCCGTGTCGAATGCATTCGATCTCTCCGGCTGGCGCATCAGCGGCATCGATTGCGACATTCCCGATGGGACCATCATCGAGCCGGGAGCGTTTCTGGTCTTCTGCGAGGACAGGTTTGTGTTTGCCAGCGCCTACAGCCCGTTGATTCCAATCGCAGGCGAGTTTGATGGGAATCTGGACAACGGCGGTGAAACCCTCAAGCTGATCGAACCGGGAGTCACATCCGACCAGGACGTGATCATTGATCAGGTCACGTACGACGATGATTTGCCCTGGCCTGTCGGGGCGGATAGTGGCGGGGCTTCTCTCCAATTGATCGACCCGACACAGGACAATAATCGCGTCGCCAACTGGGCCGCAGTGCCCACCAATGCTCCGCCGCCGCCTCCGCAGTGGCAGTATGTCACGGCCAGCGGCACCGCTTCCAGTTCGACTCTTTACATGTATCTGCAGACGGCAGGCGACGTGTACATCGACGACATCAAATTGGTCGCCGGCAGCGTGCCGGAAGCTGGGGCGAATGCCCTCCCCAACGGCGATTTCGAGACGGCGTTTCCCGGACCTTGGGGCGTGTCACCGAACCACGCCGGGTCGGTGACGAGTTCCAGCATTAAACGCTCAGGGAATTTCAGCCTTCACGTCATTGCTTCCAGCGGCGGCACGACTCGGGCCTCTTCCATTTATCAGGACATCACGCCGGCACTGGCCACCGGCCAACCTTACACGTTGAGTTATTGGTATCTGCCCAGCACCAATGGAGGACCGCTCACGTTGCGGCTTTCCGGTAGCGGCATCACCAGCACCGTGAACATTTCTCCGGGCGGCGGCACCAACAGTATACGTTACACTCCTGGAGCCATTAACTCGGTGCGCGCCACGTTGCCCGCTTTCCCTCAGCTGTGGCTGAATGAGATCCTGCCCCACAACCTTAACAGCATCACCGATCGTTTTGGCGAGCGCGATCCCTGGGTGGAGATTTATAACGGCGGCACGAACACCGTCAACCTGACCGGCTACTCTCTGACGGACACTTACACGAATCTGGGCAAATGGGTGTTCCCGGCCAACACGCTGATCTCCAATGGCCAGTTCCTGCTGGTGTGGCTGGACGGTGAGCCTGCGGAATCGATCCCCACGGAGTTGCACACCAGTTTCCGCATCCCAACGTCAACGGGTTCCGTGGCGCTCGCCCGATCCACCAACAGTCAATTCACCCTGGTCGATCATTTGAACTATAACGTCTCCAGCGCGGGCCGCTCCTACGGAGATTATCCCGATGGCAACGTGAGTGGGCGCCTCACCTTCTCCATCGTGACTCCCGGCGCCACGAACAATGCGGACGGCGCCGCCGTGACGGTCTTCATCAACGAATGGATGGCCGACAATATGGCGACGGAGCCCGACCCGGCAGATGGCAATTACGAAGACTGGTTTGAGATTTTCAATCCGTCCACCAACGCGGTGGACCTCTCCGGCTACTTCCTTACCGACACGCTGACCAACAGGACCAAGTGGGAGATTCCCGCCAACACGATTGTTCCTCCGGGCGGACATTTGCTCGTTTGGGCCGACGAAGAGACGGGGCAGAACGGACCCGGGCGCGAACCGCACGCCAACTTCAGATTAAGCGCGACCGGAGAAGTCATCGGCCTGTTTTCGGCGGGCGGCGGATTGATTGATGCCGTCACGTTCCCGCAACAGACCAATGATGTCAGCCAGGGTCGCTTCGGCGATGGGCAGGCTTCCATGTATTTCATGCCCGTTCCCACGCCGCGCGCGCCCAATTACGTCGCCCAACCCAATATCCCGCCGGTGTTGGACACCATCGGCAATAAGGTCGCGAACGAAAGCAGTCTGCTTACCTTCACTGCCACCGCGACCGATCCGAATCCCAATCAAGCGTTGACGTTCACCCTCGAACCAGGAGCGCCCACTAACGCGAGCATCCATGCCAGCACGGGCGTGTTCAACTGGATACCGAGCGAAGAACATGGCCCGGGTTCTTACTCAGTCACGGTGCGTGTCACGGATAACGGGACGCCGGCGGCCATGAGTGATACGGAGACATTCGCCATTCAGGTCAACGAAGTGAACAACGCCCCGGCGCTGGCGGCCGTCAGCGATGAAACGATTAACGAAGGCAGCTCGCTGAACCGAACGAACGCCGCCACCGACTCCGATACTCCTCCGCAGCGGTTGATCTACAGTCTGGATCCGACGCCGCCCGCCGGCATGAGTATCAATCCGACCAACGGCGTGTTGACCTGGACACCTGCCGAAACCCAGGGGCCGGGCACTTATCTAATCACGGTGCGCGTGATGGATGATGGCGAGCCAGCGCTGAGTGACACCGAAACCCTTTCGGTATTTGTGAGCGAAGTGAATGCGGCGCCGGTGTTGTCGCCGATCGCGGACAGGACCAATTATGCGGGCACGACGATTTCTTTCGCCGCGATCGCAAGTGATGACGACGTTCCGGCGAACCTCCTTGCCTATAGCCTGCTGGCGGGCGCTCCTGAAGGCGCGAGCATCGATGCCTCCAGCGGCGCGTTCACCTGGACGCCGACTTCTCAGCAGTCTCCCAGCACCAATGCGATCACAGCGCAAGTCAGTGACAACAGGGCGCCGGCAGGAAGCGACTCACACACATTTACCATCGTTGTCCTGAGCGGGCCGCGTGTTTCGGAAATCAGCGTCTCCGGCGGCGTTGTCACGATTAGCTGGAATTCTGAGCCCAACAAAATTTACCGCGTGCAGTTCAAGAACGATCTGCACGAGAGCGCCTGGAGCAATTTGGGCGATGAAGTGACGGCTATCGGTTCGACAACGTCCGCCACGGACGAAAGCGGAATCCATTCCCAAAGGTTTTACCGCGTTTTGCAGTCAGAGCAATAGCGCGGCGGAATTGAAGCCATTTCCCTTTTAGCTCAGCCGGACTTTGCCCTGCCCTTTTGCCACTTCGCCGATGATCCAGGCAGCGTGCTTCTGCGAACGAATGAATTGCAACACCTCATCCGCTTGCGCGCCGTCCGCGACGATCGTCAGGCCGATGCCCATGTTGAAGACCTGATAGAGTTCCTCCTCCGGCACTCCGCTTCTGGCCTGGATGATTTGGAAGATCGGAAGCATGTCCCAGGACCGTTTGCGAATAATGACATCGCAGTTCTTTGGCAGGACACGCGGGATGTTATCAACAAAACCGCCGCCGGTGATGTGGGCAATTCCCTTGAATGTCGGGCGGGCGTCCCGCCGGCCCGGCACAGGCGAAACGCCTGCGCTGTGTGGATTGAACTTCTTCAGCAAGCGTTGCACGAGTGGACCGTAACTGAGGTGCACCTTGAGCAACTCCTCTCCAATCGTGTTGCTCAGTTCGGTGAGGCGGCTGGTCGGTTTGAGTTTCATCTGTTCGAAGAAAATCTTTCGCGCCAGCGAGTAGCCGTTTGTGTGCAGTCCGCTCGAAGCCAGGCCAATGACCGCGTCCTTCGCCCGGATCGTCCGCCCATCGAGTATTTTGTCCTTCTCCACCACGCCCACGATGGTGCCGCTGAGGTCATATTCGCCCGAAGCGTAAAAGCCGGGCATCTGGGCTGTCTCTCCGCCGATGAGCGCGCAGCGGTTTTCAGCGCAGCCGCGCGCGAAGCCTTCGATGATCTCTGTGAAGACTCGCGGCTGCAATTTCCCGGTTCCAATGTAATCGAGGAAGAACAGCGGCTCGGCGCCCAGCACCGCGATGTCATTCACGCAATGATTGACGAGGTCGTGGCCTATCGTGTCATGCCGGTCCATGGCAAATGCTATCTTCAGCTTCGTTCCCACGCCATCGACACTGGAGACGAGCACGGGTTGCCGATACTTTCTCGTATCGAGCGCGAAGAGACCGCCGAAGCCACCGACTTTGCCGAGCACTTCCGGTCGAGAGGCGGATGAAAGGAGGCGCGGCAAAGTGGCTTTGAGGCGATTGCCCAGATCGATGTCAACGCCAGCGCGGGCATAGGCTTTTTGTTTCATCGCGCGCGAAGTAAACCGCTTCAATCCCGCACACGCCAAGACTAAAGTTTGAGCGTGGCGCTCCTGGCTATTCCGGGAGGGGTTTGCCCTTCGTTTCCGGCCCCAGCCAGATGAGGAGCATTCCTAAAAGATAGATCGCTGTCAGCACGGTGCCGGCTTTAGGAAAACTGCCGTCGAACCAATTCATGAGCGTGGCTGTTTGCAGCCCGCCGATGGCGGCGATGATGCGGCCAAAATTATACGAGAAGCCTTGTCCTGTGGCCCGCACGCTGGTGGGAAAGAGTTCCGGGAGATAGAGGGGAAAAAATCCGTAAAAGGCGGCGGTCATTGCGCCCGCCAGAAACACCGAAAGCAGGAACATGGCGCCGAAGTGATGATTGAATTGATACAGAAACACAGAGGCGGCGATTGAGGCCGCACAGAGGGTTGTGTAGAGCGCGCGACGGCTGACCCAGTTACCCATCAGCGCGGCGATCATCGTTCCTGCAATCGCCCCCCCAGCGGAGGCGATTTGCGTGTATTCCTTCGCGTGACGCGCGGCACCGCCGGCCAACTCGGAGGCCCATTTGGGCGCCCATTGGATGCATCCCCACGTGCCGAGCAAAGCCACTCCGGCCAGGCCGGCGCCGAAGAGCATGCGCGAGAGCACTTCGCGCCGGTTCACAGATAACAACGAGCCTGCCATTTCGGCGCGCGCCAGATATTTTCTGACCGGATAGAGATACCCCAGCAACGCGATGCCCAGGCCTATCATTGTGCCGATGCTCGCAACCACGAATCCGGTTCCCAATGGCGACCATAGATAAATGATAAGCAGCGCGCCCAGGCCGCCGATGGCCACTCCGGTCAAATCGCGCGCGGCCCAGTGCGAAGTCGCGCCGCGTTCGCGTTCACGTTCCCAGCGCTCCGATTCCGGCACGCACAAGCGGATGAAAAAGATCAGCAAGGCCGGTAACGCGCCGCTGATCATCAGGAGGCGCCAACCGGAGTTGTTCAGTAATGAAGCCACCGTTCCTTCCGGCAAGCCCACCGCATGAAGGAACGCTCTGAGATTTTCGAGCACGCCGGTCATGCCCAGGCTCAACAACGCCACGCACAGAAAACCCACATTCGCCGCCATGCCGATCAAACCGGCCAGGAGGGCTCGCGAGCGGTTTGGCCAAATCTCCGTGACCAGGGCCACCCCCAGCGACCATTCGCCCCCCATGCCCAGCGACGCGATAAAGCGCAAGACGGCAATGTGCCATGCTTCCGTAGCAAAACCGCATAGCCCCGTAAAAATGGCATACGTGAAAATGCTCAAGGACATGGCGCGCACACGTCCAAGGCGATCGCCCAGCCAGCCAAACAACACACCACCTGTCGCCGCCCCAACGAGGAAGACGGCGATGATAACCGAAAACCATTTGTTTACGCTGGGATCTCCGCCGGTCAGGTGCAGCAAATCCTGTAAGGCGGGGCCTCCGATCAAGGGAAACAAACCCATCTCAAAGCCATCGAACATCCAGCCCAAAAAGGCCGCCAGCAACACCATAAACTGCTGCCGGGTCCGGCGCGTCATCGGTTTCGGTTCTACCAAGGTGTCGTGCATGCGCGACACAAGACCGGCGTATCCAATCACGGCCTTGCGGAAAGGCACCAAGGAATCGCTTGCGTGCAGGCGGGTCAAGCTCAAAGCTCAAAGTTCAGAGCTCAAACGGGCTCAAAACAAATCTTAACAACCCAAAGCGACCACGCTCTCAAGAAAATAAGAAGCCCGCCTCAAGGCAAGGCGGGCTCGGGTTGTAGCTTCGGCACTTGATAGGTAGCAGGCTTACGCTACGTAAGCTCTATCGTCTCCTGTTGATAAGTACTTGAGTCCGAACTTGGTTCTCTTTCAACTCAGGGGATGCCAACTCTGAGGCTGCTGGCCTATCGCCGCCCATGGAGCCAATACCGGCATTTGCCAAGCCTGTTTAAGCGAGGCTTGACGACCAGCGTTCAAGGATGAGGTAGGGAAAGACCCGTTTTGACGGAAGTGGAATCGCACGCGTACGCTAAATCCAGCGCATGCGGCATTTCGGAAGTCATGCCAAGAGGAGCTGCGCCTGAAAACTTAAATCCAGTGGACTGTTATGAAAACGAAGTTAATCTCCCGCCTGATCTTGACGTCGCTCGTTACGGGCGCTTTCCTTCTGACGCCAGCCTGCGTGACCGAACGCAGTCCGGTGACCGGCCAGAAAAAGGCTTACGGATTTTCCTGGGAACAGGAACGGCAGCTTGGCAAGCAAGGCGATGCCGAGATCATCCAACAATACGGCCTTTACGACGATCCTCAGGTCCAAGCCTATGTGCAGCGTGTGGCCGAAGGTGTTTTACAAACCAGCGACCTGCGTGACCCGGACACCCCGGATATGTATCGCACGCCCATGACGTTTCGCGTGCTCGACAGCCCCATCGTCAATGCGTTTGCGTTGCCGGGTGGTTACGTTTACGTCACGCGCGGCCTGCTTTCGCACGTGAACAACGAAGCGCAACTGGCGGTGGTCCTCGGCCATGAAATCGGACATGTCGCGGCTCGTCACTCTGCCCGGCAAGCACTCAAGGCACAGGTCGGACAACTCGGGCTGATGGCCGGGGCCATTATCGGCTCGCAGGTCTTTGATAATCCTGAAACGGCCGGACAATTACTCAGCCTCACCGGCCAGGCCTTTCAACTGCTCATGATGAAATACAGCCGCGATGACGAACGGCAGGCTGACGACCTGGGCGTGCGCTATGCCGCGCACCGGGGATACGATGCGGCAGAGGGCGCTGACTTCTTCGACACGCTGGCGCGTCTTGGTCAAAAGGACGGCGTGGTTCTCCCCAGTTGGATGTCCACGCATCCCGACCCAGGTGACCGGAGACGGACTGTGACCCAGTTGGCCCGGCAGTATGAGCGGCCTTTGGCTGCCAAGGTGGATGGTCAGGATGAACTCTACCGCCATTTGGACGGCCTGGTAGTTGGCAATGATCCGCGAGAGGGCTTTGTGGAGGGAAATGCGTTTTACCATCCGAAACTCCGTTTTCAGTTCCCGGTTCCTTCGGGATGGAAGGTAAAGAATGAAAAGGCCTATGTCCTGATGGCGGCACCCGACCAAAAAGCAATGATAATCTTTGAAATTGCGCCCGCCAAAACGGCCCGCGAAGCCGCCGCTCGCATGTCCCAGACCCAAGGGTTGCGTGTCGTGCAAACAGCGCCCCAGCGAGTGAATGGCCTTAATGCCGTAGTGGTTCATGCCGAGGCGAACTCGCAGCAAGGGACCGTGGGCCTCCTCAATTATTTCATCGAGTACAACAGACGGGTCTATAGCTTTATGGGAGTCACTCCGGCAGCGCAGTTAAACCAGCACAACCGGCAGTTCCAAAGCGTCATGAGCCGGTTCGATCGGCTGGATGATCCCCGAAAATTGAACGTCCAACCGGCCCGCCTGGCAATTCTCAGCGCGCCACGAAGCGCACCCTTTGCTTCTTTCGTTCCGACCGGCTCCACACGATCCGGCCTGACTGCCGAAGAACTCGCCGTTCTAAATCAGGTTCATCTCAATGAGACGATTCCCGCAGGTGCGAGGCTGAAGATTCTTCGATAAACTCGGGCCGCACGCGGCAGGCTCCCACTCATTGGTTTGATCGTTTGATCGACTGCTCTTTAAGGCAAGCGCAGGCGATAGAAGCGCTGCTGTTGATTGGGTGGGCAACGTCACGCAATAGTTGCTTCCCACAAGTGTCACCACGGCGTTGACCGGTGACCACTTTGTTTTTTTAAGCCTCAAGCCCACCAGTCCTTCCAGATCGTAATCTCATGGCTGGTTCAAATTGGCAAATGGGGCAAAGTGCTTATTGGGGCGGCGGGCCGACGGCGCTACGGCCATCGCCGCGACAGGACTACAAGCGATTCGGAAGCCTCTGGGTGACACACCTTATATCTTTGAGGAGGGCCCGCATCTAAGATGTCAGCGGTCTCAGTGGTTATACGGCGGCGAGGATGACTGCTCATGGACGTATTATGAAGACATCCTGGATTTGGGTTCGATACTTGGGTCTGACTCTTTCCCTGTTTAGCCTTTCGGCTCACGCTGGTTTGCTCGTCATTCGCCCCGGAAATTCAGGCGCACATACTGCCGTGCTTTCTTTCAACGAGAGCGACGGGCGCTATGTGACAGAGTTCTCAGCGGACACCGAAGGCTTCTACGGCATCACCGTGGGACCCGACAGTCATCTCTACGTGACCGGGAACACCCTTGGCTATGGAGATGTCTTTCGATTCACGCCGGCGGGCGGCTCTCTGGGCGAATTGGCCAACCAAAACCTGACAGTTCCGGCTGGTTTGAAATTTGGTCCCGATGGAAATCTTTATGTGACAAGCATCGTTTTCCCCGACTCTTCAACGCGCGGCCAAGTGCTCCGCTACAGCGGCACGAACGGCAATTTCATCGATGCCTTCATCCCGCCGGCTTCGGGCGGGCTTGCCAATCCTGTAGATTTGCTCTTCGGTGAAAATGGATTTGTCTACGTCGCGGATCGGAATCTGGGCGTGTTGCGCTATCGAAGCACCGACGGCAGTTTTGTCGATGCTTTTATCCCCGCTGGTCGGGGCGGATTGACTTCTTTGACAGCGATGACGTTCGGTCCGGACGGCCATTTTTACGTTTGTAATCGAGATAACAATGCCGTGCTGCGTTACGACAAAGATACGGGTCAGTTCCTGGACGCATTCGTGGCGTCTGGCAGCGGAGGCCTGAGCAACCCGGCGGGCCTGGTGTTTGGTCCCGACGGCAATCTCTATCTGAGCAGCGGGAACACCGACAGTATTCTCCGTTACAATGGGACGACAGGCGCCTTCATCGACGTATTTGTGCCGCCTCGTGCCGGGGGACTTCGCGCTCCCACGAGCCTCGTCTTCACGCCGCCGATTCCCCAACTGAACATTCAAAAGGCAGCCAGTGGCGCCGTGATTTGGTGGCCGGCGGCTTGCAGCAATTTTACTTTGGTTTGCAAGACCGGACTGGCCTCTTCCGCATGGACTGCGGTCACGCAACGGGCGGTGCGGGTTGGCGCGCATTGGTGTGTCACGAACGATTCGCCCAGCGCGATCCGCTTTTATCGCCTGCAAAAGCCGTGAGATGCGACTATTTCTTGAACGTGAACTTGTCCGCCGCGTTTGCCGCTTGATAAATCGCCGCGACGGTTTGGGCCCACTCCTTTTGATTCCCGGCAAGGGTTAGCGGTCGGGGCGCCACCATGCCCAAGGCTTCCGGAATATCGCAAACACGAAGAACATTCAGTAGAGCCGGCGCCGAATCGTCCATATGCGATCCGGGCGGCTCATGAACAAAAAGACCTGCGATGTCCGGCTCAAGCAAGGCTGCGTACGCCGCCAAAATGGCAGACGCCCCCTCGCCAAGGACGTAGATAGAATCCGGCTTGCTGTGCACGGTTCGCAGATACCGTGCGGTGGCCGCGATATCCCAAACACGCCCGCTATCGACCGTCCGACCGAGAAGGTAGTGTGAACGCTCCACATAATTTGCCGGATTTTTGCGCGTCCAACGTTTGTCGGCAGTGCCGCGCGGCTCGCAGATATAGACCGCATCATTCTGCCTGGTCAAGTCACTTACCCAATTCGGCGTCGACGCCAACGCGTTGGTACCGCTGATGATCAGAAGCACGCGTTCGGCCTGGTCAGGGCTTTTCATGTGACGCAGGCGAACGGTGATATTGGTCTCCGTTTTGAGTGTATAACCTTCCGGGCCGCCTTCTGTAGTGACAATGTGCGCTGCGGGAATTCTGTCGGGAAAATGGTTGAATGTCATTCGCCGCAGCTTTGCCATTAGACGTTCCTTCCACCCCTCAAATTGTCCTTCTCGGGGCGGTTCGACCTTCGCCCTCGGCACGAACTCTTGATCGATACGGCCATTGAGCGCGTCCTTTGGAATGTCCGAATCCTGCGGGAACACACGCAGTTGTTCAGGCGCGATGGGATGGATTTCTTCGCGCGGACCAGTCACCAAATCGACCTCACTGTCCGGGACTGGGCGTGGATCGTTCTTGAGGTGCGTGTTCAGAAAACGAAATGTGGCTTGCCGAATGTCTTTGCGATAAGCGTGGCCGCCGATGCTCACAAAGCTGTCCACCTGATCGCCCGCACCGAACAAACTGTAGAGGCGCTCCAATTGATTGATGACGCGTTCGTTGGCGTCCATGGGGAAGATCGGATCCTTATCACTGTTTACGAAAAACAATGGTCGCGGAGCCACCAATGCCGCGATACGTGTCCAGGGCCCTTGATACGTATTATAAAGAAACATGCAGTCGCAGTGGCCGTTGATGACGCGGTTTGGAACATAAGAACGCAAGTCGGCCATGCCGCTCACGGGAATGGCGGCTTGCACGCGTTCGTCGGCTGCCGCAATCCAGAACGTCGCCGCCCCGCCGCCGCTGATGCCAGTCACACCGATTCTTTCTGGGTCCACGTCGGGACGGCTGATCAAATAATCAATGCCGCGCACTCCGTTCCAGCATTCCACACCGGCGGGAGTATATCCTCGCGACAGCCACCACCAGCGCCCTTCGCGATAAGTGCCGTGATGAATGCCGGGAATCTCCCCGAGTTGCAGCGTATCGACCATCAGGCACGCGTAGCCATGGCGGGCAAGCCAGATACCGTGCGATTGAAATGCGGTCTTGTTGCCATCGCGCCCGCGCGACGAATGGCCGCACACATACAGAATGCCCGGCAAGCGCGCGCCACTTTCCATTCTGGCCGGCCGATACAGATTGGCCGTCACATACAAGCCCGGCCGGCTCTGATAATGGAGCATGTCGATGACGTAGTCTCCTCGGTCCAACGTGCGCGTGATCGTGGCATGCAAGGGAGTCTTTTCGGGCAGAGGCCAAAGCCCAAGCATGTCCAGGTATTCTTCGCGAAAGCGCGGGCGAGCCTCTTCCCAATCCTCGGCGGTCCGGATCGCTCCGAAAAAGTCGGCTTCCAACCTTTCGGCTTCCTGTTTGAGATATGCCTGGATCATTTCGTCGGCCGGCTCGCCGCGGTCCGCCACGCCGTAGGGCTGGGCTTCAAGCTGGCCAGCCAGAAGGGAAATGCCCGCGAGAAGGCCGAGGCGCCAACACGACGCCCGCCCTTGAGATGGGATCATCAGCAATCGCTGTTGCAAGCTGTTCATAATTATGGCTGAGGTTCGACGCGAATAATGGCATGGCGCGACAAAATGAAAACAGATTTTGCGGAGGAGCGAAGCCGCCTGGCGACAGCCAAAGAGACGTGGCTGCGGGATCGTCGCCTGGAAAATTTCGCTCGGAGATTGAGGGCGCGAATATTAATAATTGCCATCGTGAATTTTATCTTTCACACGGCGGAGGCCAGTTCCGGTGCCCGGCTTGGAGGCAAAGCACAGGCCCTGGCCTCATTGCGCGACACTGGCCTTAACGTCCCTGCATGGTTCGCTATTCTACCTGAAGCGTTCGAGGCGAGCTTGAGCAATGCCGATCGGCAAACGTTCTGTGGAACCAAAAGCGTGGAGGAGATCCGCTCGATCCTTCAACGACTAAAGCCTCACGAGAAGGTTCGGGCCGCCGTTTCACACGCCCTTGCAGGGCTTTGTCCTGATGGCGAGCGCGTGGCCGTCCGCTCGTCGGCAGCGGATGAAGACAGCGCTGGGTTTTCCTTTGCAGGCCAACTGGACAGCTTCTTGTATGTCTGCCCTGAGGACGTTTTGGACCGTGTCACTGCCGTGTGGCGGTCCGGTTTCGGCGAACGTATCCTCGCTTATCGCCGTGAACATGGGTTAAGCCTTGCACCCGGGCCGCCAGCCGTTCTTGTTCAACGCATGGTCAATGCCGACGTGGCCGGCGTGGCTTTCAGCGCCGATCCGGTCTCCGGCCGGCGTGGCGTGGCCGTCATCTCCGCGATCTATGGCCTGGGAACGGGACTGGTCTCCGGCGAATGTGACGCTGACACCTGGCGCGTGAATCGTGACGGCGACGTTCTCCAACGCGACATCGCGCGCAAGCGCATGGCGCATCATTTCGATGCGAACTCCCCGGAAGGAGTCAAGGTCGTGGAGGTTCCGGCGGCCGAGGCCGAACAACCGGCGCTGACCGACGATCAGGTTCGCGCAGTGGCTGCGCTCGCCCGGCAGACAGAGAAACGTTTCGGCCGTCCTCAAGACATCGAGTGGGCGATGGAGGGTAACTGTCTCTACCTGCTGCAATCGCGTCCTATCACTTCCCTGGCGCACATGGCAGATCCCGATGGGCATCGCAGCATTTGGGACAATAGCAACATTGTCGAGAGCTACAGCGGTGTGACCACCCCGCTCACTTTCTCCTTTGCACATCGGGCTTACGAGGAGGTGTATCGGCAGTTCTGCCGGATGATGGCCGTGCCGAGAGCCACCATCGCTGCCAACGACCAGACTTTCCGCCAGATGCTCGGCCTGATTCGCGGGCGCGTCTACTACAATCTGTTGAGCTGGTATCGCGTGCTGGCCATGTTGCCCGGCTTTACCGTCAACCGCCGATTCATGGAACAGATGATGGGAGTGAAGGAAGGTCTGCCCGAAGAATTGCTTGCGGACTTCAGTGGCGCTCAATGGACCGAGCGGATCAAAGACGCGTTGCGCCTGGCGGTCACTATGGGCGGCCTGATCCTGAACCTCATATTGCTTCCCCGGCGGATCCGGCAGTTCTACATCCGCCTGCACACGGCGCTGGCGCCGCCCAAGCCTCCGTTGGAACAGTTGCGCCCGGACGAACTCGCGACCTATTATCATAGCCTGGAGAAACAACTCCTGACCCGGTGGGATGCCCCGCTCGTCAACGATTTCTTTGCCATGATCTTCTATGGTGTGCTGCGCAAGGTGTCGGAGAAATGGTGCGGCGATAAAGAGGGCACGTTGCAAAACAATCTGCTTTGCGGCGAAGGCGACATGATCAGCGCGGAACCGGCGCAACGCATTCGTGAGATGGCCCAACTCGCCGCTAAGAATCCCGATCTTGCTTCCCTCCTCTGCCAAGGTTCCTTGCCCGCCATCGGCAAAGCGCTGGATGAACAGCCTGAATTCAAGGCCCGTTACCAGGCGTATCTGGAAAAATTCGGCGACCGCTGCCTGGAGGAACTCAAACTGGAAAGCACCACGTTGCACGACGATCCGCTGCTGCTGCTGCGTTCCGTGGGCCAACTCGCCTCCTCCGGCAAGGCTCAACAGCCGTCCAGCGTCAGTTCCAATTTGCGTGCTGAAGCCGAGCGACAGGTCGCGCACGCATTGCGCGGTCATCCCATCCGTCGCGGCATCTTCCAGTGGGTCCTGATTCAGACGCGAGCGCGGGTGCGTCATCGCGAGAATCTGCGTTTCGAGCGGACACGTCTTTTTGGGCGTGTCCGGCGGGTCTTTGTGGAATTGGGTCGTCGGTTGCACGCGCGGGATTTGCTACAGGAACCCCGGGATATCTTTTATCTGGAGGTGAACGAGCTGCTCGGTTTTGTGGAAGGCACCACGACGAGCACCAATCTCAGAGCACTGGTGGAGCTGCGAAAATCCGAGTTCGCTGCGTATCGCGAGGAGGATCCACCTTCCAGTCGCTTTGAAACGCGAGGCATGGTGCATCACGGCAATACTTTCAAGAAAGCAAATGCCGGCGTGCACGTTGTCGGAGGCGACCAACGCAAGGGGATTGGCTGTTGTCCTGGCATCGTGCGCGGCCCGGTGCGCGTGATTACTGATCCCCGGAATGCGGTGTTGGAATCGGGCGCGATCCTGGTTGCGGAACGCACGGATCCGGGCTGGATTATCTTGTTTCCTTTTGCGGCGGGGTTGCTCGTCGAGCGTGGCAGTTTGCTTTCGCATTCTGCCATCGTTGCGCGGGAGATGGGTATTCCCGCGATCGTCTCGATTGATGGCGTGACCCAATGGCTTCACGACGGCGATCGAGTGGAGTTGGATGGCAGCGCGGGGGTCGTGCGCAAAATCGGGCTATCCTCCTGAGAAAGCGGCATCATTCGCCGAAGCGGTCAAATCGGTTCCGCAGCGAACATCAATTTGAAACCCATCGCCCGTCGATCATCGACGCGCTTACCTTGCCGGGGTGGTGGATGGCTGCTTCGTGCACGTCAGCGATCTTTCCAGAAAACGGAATAGCGATTAGATCCGCGAAAGCGTTGGGAGACAGTTCGCCAATTTCGCCTTTCCTTCCCAAGCCCTCGGCGCCATGAGTCGTCGCCATTCTAAGGATCGCCGCGGCGGGCAGGTCGGGCGCGGTGGAAGCAAGCGCGCGCATTTCAGCAAACATGTTTAATTCGATCGGCTGGTTGCGGACCTTCATCACGCTGGCGAGGCTATCGGTTCCCAGACAGATGTTGACGCCGGCCGCGGCCAATTCCGCGCGAGGAAAGAGCAGATGTCGAAAGTAGGCGTGGCTGCGAGGACAATGGACCACACTCACCTTTCGCTGGCCGAGGACCGCCGCATCATCGCGCCAGAGATAATTCACGTGAACCGCGAGGAGGTTCTCGTTCAGGTAGCCGCAGCGTTCCAGGTGCCGCACGGGTGAACCCAATCCGCAGTCGGACATGTCGCGCTGGCTTTTCAACCAGTCATATAGGGGACCGTGCCGGTACATGAACATTTCAAATTCCTGCTCCGACTCGGCTACATGTGTCGTCAGTCGCCAGTTGCGCTCTCGCGCGACGCGCGCGACAAGCTGCAAGAGTTCCGGTGATGTCGTGTAAGGGGCATGAGGTGAAAGCCCCGCTCTGGAAGCTGCCTCGGGCAAATCGGCCCATTCCTTCACCGCCTTCTCCACCTGTTCATTGACAGCAAACCGGCTTTTGAGGCTAATCAATTCTCGAAACGAAATTACCCGCAGTGGCGTGGCGGCCCACATGGCTGGAATCAATTCCGGCACCGCTTCGACATCGGCCACAGTCGTCGTGCCGGTGCGTAGAAGCATGTTCGCTCCGTCGAGCCAGGACTGGGCGAAATCGTCGTGACTCCAGGCGCCTTTGAGTGCGACCACTGCTTTAATCCAGTCGGCGAAGTTTCTGGGCTGGGAAATACTGCCGCCCATGTGGGTGTAATCCAAATGGCAATGGGCATTGACCAGGCCCGGCAGGAGAATGCTCTCGCCCAGGTCCATCACATCCTTGGAGGCATGCGACTTGAAATCCAGCCATCGTCCCACGCCGGCAATCCGATGCCCGGAAATTGCGACGGCGCCATCTTCAATCGCCGGCCGGCAAATCGGCAAAATGATTCGAGCGCGAAGAACCATGGGAGTCGAATAAAGGCGAAATGGAATAATGAAACAGGAGGACTCAGCACTCCTTTAGTCCATTCCCGGTGCTCTGCCTTTCAGATTCCCGCTTCCTGCCGGCTGCGCTTGCTGCGCGAGGCTTGCTTGTGACGGCGGGCTTTGTACTTATTGTGACGCTTGCGGATCTGCTGTTCGATTTTTTTGGCCACCAGATCGATAGCGGCGTAAAGGTCGGTCTCAAAATCTTCAGCGTAAAGGTCCGGGCCAGGCATATGGAGGAGCATGGAACACTTGAATTGACGATCTGTGGCCTTGGTCGTGTCATGCTCCAGGATCACCCGCGCATCAATCGCGAAACGGTCCAGGCGGGCCAGTTGATTAAAGCGGGCAATAATGTGATCCTCGATGGCCTTGGTGAGGGTCACGTTGTGTGGCGTGATAATCAATTTCATCAGGAGTAGGATGCCGGGCTGTTTTAGGAAAAGCCAGTTAAAGTATGAGTGCTCGCGCCATGATAACGTGCTCCTGATCGTAATGGAGTTGGGAGTTGGAGCTTGGAGTTCCTCTGGTGTTTGGGCTTTGGAGCTTGGTGCTTCGTCTCCAGTCAGCTTGCCCGAATTTCAAATCCCTTTGGCCAGGATTAAGGATCAGGAATCAGAGCTTTCGCCCAAGCTCGGAAACGCTAGTTCTCGGATGGCTTCTTCAGAGAGAGCAGATACTCCACTAAATCCACCAATTCCTGAGTTGTCATGGCCTGTTGCAGGCCGGCGGGCATGATCGAGAGCTTCATCTGCTCGCGTTTGCGGACGGCAGTCTTTTTGTAACGAGTCACGATGCCGCCGACGGCTTTGAGGGCGATCTCGTCGGCAGTATCGCTGACAATCAGTCCGTAGGGCTCGTCGCCAGACGTGAGTTCGAGTTGCCAGGCTTCATATCCGAAGGAAATCCCCGCACTCGGATCCAGAATGGATTCGTAGAGCGCTTCCCTGGCCAGTTTGGTTCCGATTTCGGAAAGGTCCGGTCCCACATCGATCCCTTGGCCTTTGATCCGGTGACAATTCGCGCAACCCGCAGTCGGGCTGGAGAAAACCTTGGCACCATTGGCGGCGTTGCCCTTTATTTTCAAAAGTTCGGACATGGGCGGCAGGGGTTGGGTGTTCTGCCCTTGCGCGGGTGGCAGGAGTTTGGCCGCTTCGGCCTTAATGTCCGGCCAGCGAACCCGGTTTAACTCGGCGCTGGCAGTGAATTTCAAATCGTCGCCCAATTTTTCTTCTTTGGCCAGTTGGAGAAGGGCCGTCGCCCCCTGCTCAGTTTGGGCCAAAGAGCGGACAGCTTGTTTGCGCAGAGCCCAATCACGCTCCGTATCCGAGACGACGGGGAGCAATAATCCTGTAGTCTCATGGTCAGCGGTGTTCCCCAGGACCTCAGCCGTCTTGAGGGCCGCCACGAGGTTGCTTCCCTGGAGCACGCCTTGTAATAGCGCAAAGTCTCCGCTCGCCAGGATAAGCCGGGTCGCTTCCACACCGATGTCGCTGGCCCCGTATCGAATCGCCACCTCCAGCAAGCCTGCATTCTGGCCCGTAAGCTGAAACTGCTGGACAAGCTTCACGAAATCTGGCGTGCCGCGTGTCTTTTCCAACAGCTTCAGGACGGCATCCTTCAGTTTCGGGTTTTGGCTGAGATCGACTTCTTTGAGTCGCAAAAGGGCTTCGACGGCAACAGCAGTGCGCTCCGATTCTTCGCCAACGACGGCAGTTGAAAGTCCCCAAAATAAAGGCAGACAGGAGATAGCGATTAAATGAGTGCAGCGTTGGATGTGCATTCGTGTTATCTCGCTTCCAAAACGGGAATTATTGCAACGGCAATGGTCAGTTCAGTGGCTCACTGTTCACCGCTCGCTTCTCGACTGAGGAGACGACGCTTCCAATCCAAGCCGCTGGAAAATCCACCGAGGCCGCCTTTGGCCAAAACGCGATGGCAAGGCACCAGAACCGGGATGGGGTTAGCTCCACAAGCGTTGCCAACGGCCCGGACAGATTGAGGCTTCCCTATCGCCATGGCGAGCTGAGAGTACGTGCTGGTCTTTGCAAATGGGATCTTCTGAAGAGCCGACCAGACGCGGCGTTGGAATTCTGTGCCGGCGGACAAATCAAGTGGAGGCAAGCTCGCGAATGCCTTTCCCAGCAACGCCCGGCGCAAAGATGCCTTCGTCAGTCGGCGCCAGTGACGCAACGCCGGCGAAAGGCATTTCCACTCGCTTTCGTTTGACGGCTTGGGCGCGGTGTCAGGAAACTCCAGGCGGGCCAGACCCTGCTCTGTAAACCAGGCCGTGAAGACGCCGTCGGCTGTTTCGAGATGAGCAAGGTACATGTCAATCTCCGCGCCAGAAAAAGAAAACCGCAACCGCGCCCGCAATCACAATCACGATCCCAAGCAGAATTATCCAGGAAACCATGGGCATCGATGTCATGTCTTGCGAATGACGAATACAAAAATGATGCCCCACAACACAGCCGCCAGGATAATCACCAGCACAAAGAACCGATTGCGGGCCACGCGCTTTTCGTAGCGCAACGGACGCAGGCCTTGAATGCTGCCGGCAGCGAGGTAATTGACCAGCTTTGGATTCGATGTAGCTGGTCCACGGAAATTGTTTTTTACGCGCTGCCAGAAGCTGGCGAAATCGGATTTGCGCACTCCCAGTTCATTGGAAGGTTCAGGTGGCGCAACCTCAGGCTGACTCTGGATTCGGCTTTGGTCCAGCTCTTCAAAGATCGGTTCCGGCACAACCGAAGCTGAAACCGGTTGCGTTTTAATCGTCGGACCATGCGGCAACGTGGTGGAGCGCAGGCGAGGCTGTGGCGGCAACGCGTGACGTTGCGGTTCAGGGGAAGGCGCCTGGTTCTGCTCAAAGGCAGTTTCGTGAGCATGAGTTTGCTCGGTTGCCAGTCTTTGGATTTGCGCTTCAAGGGCGGCGATTTGATCGTTCAAAGCGCGGGCACGTTCACTGATGGGATCACGTTTTTTTTTGAATAATCCCATGAGGCAGGTCTACTCAACGCAAGAGCAGGACGACAAAGATCGCCAGCGCCGCGAGTGCCAGCGGCCAGGTCAGCGCCAAACCAAGCTTGCAAAGCTCCGCGTAGCTCTTTTGCTGCAATACCGTTTCGATTGGATGTTCGCTGGACGGCGGAGCGGCGGCCTCGACAGCGTCTGGGACGGAAAGAACCGGAAACTTCAGCCGGCTGGCATTCCATTCCATGCGGGCATTTTCGACCGTCGTCAACGCGCGCGTCAGTTCCACGTTGAAATTGTCCTTCGTCCAGGTTTCCTCCTGGATGGCCTGGACCTTGATGAGGGCGTCTCGCATCCCTTCGAGGGCTTTGGCCATCTGCTCGGCGTCGCGGCGCGCGGCGAATTCCGCTTCTCCCAGCAAGCCAACTCCGCGCGTGAGATGCTGCACCATCTCCTGGCGGCCGGTGGTGAATTCCAATTGCCGTCGCCGCGTTTCCTCGAGGGAGGACCGCTCGCGTTCCAACTCCTGCTGGGCACGTTTCAGTTCGGTCAGCTTTTGCTGCATCTCGCCAACCCTGGTATCCACTTCTTCTCGCGTGGGCGCAGGCTCAGCAGACGCAGCGGCAAAAGGATTGGCAGCTGCGGCGGCAGAGGCCTTGCGCGCGGCTTGAAAGTCGTCGTCTATGAACTCTGAAGCGTCAAATTGTGATGACATAGTCGGATCTTAGTCGGCGCAATGGGGTGATGTAAAGCAGGGTTTGTTGACTCGTCCGCCCTTGGAAACACAACCGTTTCAAGCGTCAACTAAAGTCTTTGCGCGCCTTAAGGTTTAATGCTTCAACGATGGGATCGCGGTCGATATTCTGTCCGTGTGTCGAAAAGAGCAAAGCTTCCCATCGCCCTGACCATCGCAGGCTCAGACAGCGGAGGTGGAGCCGGTATTCAGGCGGACTTGAAAACGTTTGCGTCATTGGGCGTGCACGGAACGAGTGTGATCACATGTGTGACGGCGCAAAATCCAAGACAGATTCTCGGCATCGAAGCATGTACGCCTGCCATGGTGCGGGCGCAACTCTCAGCCGTCTTCGCCGAATTGCCTCCGCAAGCCGTCAAGACCGGGATGTTATACTCGCGGGAGATCGTCGGCGAAGTGATCGGGTTTTTTACCCACGGCAAACGGCTGCCTCCACTGATTGTCGATCCGGTTATGGTCGCGACCAGCGGTAAACGACTGCTTGAACCTGACGCGATGAAACTCATGAAAGCGAGGCTGCTGCCCCTGGCGGCATTGGTCACTCCCAATGTGCCGGAGGCAGAGAAGTTGACCGGTCTTCGGATTAGAAGTCCGGAAGATTTGCGGAAAGCGGCACGGCTTATCCATGATAACTTTGGTTGCGCTGCGTTGATCAAGGGCGGTCATTTGCCGCATTCGAAAAGCGCCGTGGACATCTTTTTTGATGGTGTGACCGAATGGATGTTGAGCGCGCCGTTTATGAAAAAATCAACGATGCGAGGCACAGGATGCACGTACTCCGCGGCGATCGCGGGATATTGTGCTCTTGGCTTTACGTTGGCTCGGGCCGTGCAATTGTCGAAGAACTACATCACTCAGTCTATCGCACAAAGCGCGCGCTGATACCGCTTCTTTTTGAATAGGGTCAGGAAGGCAGAAAGTTCATTTCGTGCGCAGGCCAGCATCTTGGCGCTGTACAAAGAGAGCAGGCAAGCGCCAATCTATGTCAAAGGATGATTCAGGCGAACAGCTGAATCATTAATTAGATCAGCGTCATTGCCTGCTACAGTGCTTGGACACGATACGCGGAGATTTGATCAACCAATTCATGGGACAATTATGCGGAGTGCCTGGCGCCGTATCGAAAAGCTAGCGGGCAGATGGCCGGCGTTCTCACCCTCCACATGAAACGGGATCGGCGAGGAGCTGTAGAGTTGGAGCGATTCGGCTTTGAAATGCCGCACTCCCCCCACCTGATAAAGCTGGTCGGTCAGCAAACCCCAGCCGCCGCGCAAAATGCCTTGCCAATTCAGCTTCGAAAATACGGAAGCCTCCAGCGCGCCGTCCCGCAGATCGGCCAGTGGGAACAGGCGATAATTACCGCCATACAGCCGGCCATTGCCAATAAGGATCAACTCGCCGGCAGCGGTCTCTCTTCCGTCCGTGATAACAATTTGAGGGAGTCGCCCGCGCAAAGCCTTCAAACCAGCAGCCACATAAGCCAGCGCTCCAAACTTTTTCTTTTGTTCCCAATCGACGAGTTCGATGGCGCGCGAGTCCCACCCGGCCCCAGCCATCTGGGCGAAGAATCGGCGCCGGGTTTGTCCATCGAGAGCAAATTCCACTTCCGGCAAGTCGATGACAGACTCATTTGCCTTTTGAATAACCTCCCACGCCTGTGAAAATGCTACGGGCATGCCGATTTCTCGGGCGAACACGTTAATCGTCCCCAGCGGCAGCACAGCCAGTCGAGCGCGCGCAAAGCCGCCGGGCGCGTCACCCATTCCGTTGAGTACTTCGTTCAATGTGCCATCTCCGCCCGCGGCCACTATCACGTCGAAACCTTGGCCGATGGCTTCGGCAGCCAGGGCCCGAGCCGCACCAGGAGCGTAGGTCGGTTTCAGAGTGCATTGCATGGAAAGCGCGGCGAGGTGATCTCGAAAGCGATTGGCTTTCTCTCCTCGCGCCGCAGGGTTGAAGATGACGCAGATTCTCATGAAGAACCCTCTTGAGATCGTCTTCGTCCAAGGGCGGCGAGGATGCCGTCAGAAGCATTCACATAGAGAGCTTCTTTATCAAACCCGGCCGCAAAGGAAAATGATGCCTGCAGAATCACACCGAGATTATGCAGGAGAAAAGCTTAATAGAAACCTTGGATCACGATGGTTTGTCCTTGCTGCTCAACCTCGAGGTCCCTTCCCCAGATGCTGGCCACAGGATATCCTGCCAAAAAGGCAAGCTCGTCACATCGCATGCCCGATCCTACTGTCAGCCCGCTGACGTGAATGGTACACCGTGCAGCAATGGAGCCATCTTCGGCCGTGTCAAATATCCAGTCAAAGGGAACTCGCATATGTATATCTTCGGCACACCACTGGGCAAAGTTAACGGTTCGGAAGGAAAGCGTTTTCGGAGATTCTCCAAAGGACTCTTTTCAGGATCTGCCTGAGGCTACAAAAAAACCCTTCGTCAGTTGCCGAAGGGTTGTTGACGAACGCATCGAGAGCAGTCGTCAGTTCACCGGAGCGGCGGCTACTTCCGCTGGCGTCATCTCATCCCAGGAGGTCACGATGAAACCCTTTGGCGGACCTTTTGTTCGGAGAGCCTCGTCGTAATGGAAGTTATAGTTGCCACCCATCTTTACGGTCTTGGTGATGCTGGCACCTGAGAAATCGAAGTAAGTAATGCCGCCGCCGCCGTTGAGAAAGAAATCCGCTTGGGGCGCATAAATCAAACCGATAAAGTCGGAATTCCCGCTAAGGGTTAGCTTGGTGTTGCTGGGCAAGCCCCAATACGTAAAACTCAGGGCGCTCCCTGCCGCGTTGATGACGCCGTTGCCGCCAAGCGTAGCCGTCGGAGCCGCAACATACAGGTTGAGAGTCGCTCCCGGCGCAATCTCAATCAAGCCACTGCCCGAGATTGCCAAATCATTTTGGATATAGAGACACACGTTGCCCTGGATGAGCATGGTTTGGTTGTTCAATTGGAGCTCGTCCACGGCGTAGAGCGCGCCGGAACCTCCGGACAGCACATAGTCGTAGTTCGTGCCATTGATGGTTGCCGACGTGCCGTTGATGCTAAAGGATCCTGATGTGCTGGGACTTGGAACAGTCGAAAAATCCACGTTCATATCGTCCTTGAGATAACCTGGTTTGATGCCCTTGTTGCCCGCTGCGTGCCAGGCGAGATCACCGACCGATCCATTCGGCCCAATATCCACGCTGCCCTGCGGACCGGTTGACATCCGCCCATAGATTTTCGCGTTGTCGCTGCTAATCGCGGCGGAGTTCGTCAAGCCAACATTGGACGCTATGTCGCCGTTGGCTCTGCGCTTGTTGATGTCATACTTCCCACCGGTGTTATAGTTCGTGTCGGTGGAGTTGAAGCTGTCAGTCGTAATTCTGTTCCCGTTCAGATCGATCTCGCCATCGGCCACCATGCCTTTGGAAAACAAGCGCTCCTGCTTTGCCTTCACGCGCACGCCGCGGGCGAGATAGCTGGTGGTTGTTGGCGTGCCATTGACTTGAGCGAACAGGTAATTCTGGGCCGAGGCCACCAACACCGGCATGGTGACATAAGCTCTGGACTCAACCACTGGGAGAACGTTGGTCGCATTGATCACATAGTTGGAAATAGTAACGATATAGTAACTTTCCCCCACGTAGCGCTTCATGTGGTAAATACTACCCGTCTTTTCCCAACCTCCGTCGCCGATCAGATCGTTCGTCCCATTTTCCTTGTTAAGATGAGCCAAGGCATCCTCGATGCCTGCCTCAATTACCGGAATCGCATTATTCCAGGCCTGGGAACGAAACGTGGAGTAATTCTGTGACTTCACCAGCGTCAAATAGGCGATCAACAAAAAGCCGACGATCCCTGTGACAACCACGGTCATCAGCAAAACGCTGGCCTCAGACCCGTTTGTTTTTGAATGGAGAATTTTCATGTGCCTTGCTTTCGAATGACAATCCGTGCGGTTTGAACGCTTTCGGTATTTTCCTTTATACCGAAGATGGTCCGTGAACAACTCCACGTTACATTAATCACCTTGGCTGTGCCCGGCGTGGCCACAGGATACACATCATAGCTGCCATAAATCGTGTTGCGTTGCCCAATGGAAAAGGCCAATCGATCGCATTCTTTCAAGATCAGCTCTTCCACTGCCGGTAAATCACTTCTCGTGCGTTTGAGCTCGCGAGTTGAGGGAAAGTATCGATACGTGATCGTTGACACGCCGTCGGCGTCCACAAGCACCAGCAAATTGGTCGTGGCACTTTGGACACGAACGGCCTGCCGCACATCGCGCGTGATCCGATCCATGGCAATGCGATTGATGTCGTCCAATTCCACATAGTTGAACAGCGCTGCAAAGCTGCGTCCACTGAACTGCGTAAAGGAGACCACTACCATCAGCAAAAGCGCCGTCACTCCCACCGTGACCCAGGCCTCGGCCAGGGCGAAGCCCCGTTGGCGCTGCTTCAGAGCGGGGTTAGTAAATATAGTCTTGAAGTCCATATCGAGAGATGTAAGAGCTAAATTCTCGCGAGCGATCGATACTTCCCGTCTTCCAATTCAGCCGCACAGTGACCATCCTCATATCGCTGCTGTACGACGATGCGATCGGCGCATTGGTGATCGTCAGTGAACCCGTGTAAATCAGGCCCTGGCCGTTGGTGCCACCGTTCGGATCGTAGCTGGCAAAAAAATCAGGAGGAATGAAACCCGGCTGATTGATTTGATCCCAACTGTAGAGGCGAATGGTTTCAACCTTCTCGAGAATGATTTGGGTAGCCCGGAGGTTTTCGCGCGCCATCCGCATGGTGAAAAAGCCTCCGGTGATGCCGGTGAGCAAGGCTCCCACCACGGTGCCCATCACTCCCATGCCGACCGTGACCTCTATCAGTGAGAACGCTGCCAGTGATCGGCGGAAGCGGGATGACATTGACTGCTTTATCTTCATATAGAGCCTTTCTTACGAAACACCTTTGAGCAACTGGCCTGCCACAGCAGTATTTTTACCGCAGCTTGGATTCCCTAAATGTCACAGTGCGCTGATTCGGTGCCATTTCCTTGGAAAAACCTCGGATGCCCGTTCTCGCGGCCCTTCCATTGCAAAACTAGGCTTCCGGAAGGTGTCTCAAATGTCAGGCGAGTGTACGGCTTTGGTACACAACGTCAGGACCAGATCCGTGTCGCCGGGATTTCGTCCAGCCCATAGGGCTCGCGGGCTTCGAGCGCCCATGGCCCATGACGTGGTGATCCCGTGAATTCTCTAAAAAGTTGGACAGCACTGTGCCTGTTGTTCATCCTTCGATTACGCAAATGGAAGGATTCATTCGCTATGAGAACTCTTTTGCTCGGAATCGATAGCGGCACTCAATCTACGAAGGCCTTGCTGGTGGATGCTCGTGATGGCAAAGTGGTGGCCACGGCATCCCAAGGTTATGATCTAATTCCGAATCTGCCTGCCGGCGCCAAAGAACAGCACCCTCATGCCTGGCGTGATGCCGCTGCCAGCGCGATTCGCCAGGCGCTTCGCCATGCCAAAGCCGTTTTCGGTGAAGTCAAAGCCATCGGCGTGAGCGGGCAACAACATGGTTTTGTTCCACTCGATAAGGAGGGGCAAGTCATCCGCCCGGCCAAACTCTGGTGCGATACCTCCACAACTGCAGAGTGCGAGGAGATGACCGAAACACTCGGCGGCGCGAAGAAGACGATTCGTACGCTCGGAAATGTCATACTTCCGGGCTTCACCGCCTCGAAGATTCTTTGGCTGAAAAAACATGAGCCGAAGAATTATCAGCGCCTGGCCACCGTGCTGTTGCCGCACGATTACCTGAACTTCTGGCTCAGCGGTGAAAAGGTCATGGAATACGGCGATGCCAGCGGCACGGCGTTGTTGGATGTGAGGAAGCGGAAGTGGGCACCGGAGGCGATTGACGCCATTGATCCTGAATTGGCCGACAAGTTGCCGCCACTAAACTCCAGCGATCTACCGGCTGGTCGCTTGCAGCCTTCCACGGCCAAACAACTGGACCTGAGTCCGGAGGCGCTCGTCAGCGCCGGCGGAGGCGACAACATGATGGGCGCCATCGGCACCGGCAATACTCGCGAAGGAGTCATCACCGCCAGTTTCGGCACCAGCGGAACCATCTATGCGTGTTCGGAGAAGCCAGTCATTGATGCGGAAGGTGAAATCGCCGCCTTTTGCGATTCCACCAACCGCTGGCTGCCGCTGCTTTGCACGATGAACGTCACCGTCGCCACGGAAATGATGCGGCTTTATGTTGGTTGGACGCATGAAAAATTCTCGGCTGCCATCGCGCGAGTCCCGATTGGCGCCGGCGGCCTGGTCCTGCTCCCGTATCTGGAAGGCGAGCGCACCCCGAATGTCCCCAACGGCAGCGGTGTTTTGCTGGGTGTAAACCAACGAACCTGGGGAGCGGAATACTTCGCGCGGGCGGCGATGGAAGGGGTTACCCTGGGAATGAATTATGGCTTGCGACGCCTTGCCGCCCTGGGAGTGAAGCCAACCCAGATCCGCGCGACCGGTGGTGGTGCGCAATCGAAAACGTGGCGGCAGATCATGGCCGATGTTTTTGACGCCGAGGTCGTGACTTTGAAGGTCAGCGAAGGGGCAGCCTACGGAGCCGCGCTGCAAGCTTTTTGGTGCTGGCGCCGACAGAAAGGTGAAAAGGTTTCCATTCAGGATATCACGGATGAATTTGTGCAAATCAATCCCGCTGAAACGGCACGACCGGAGAAAAAGAACGTGGCTATCTATCGGGAACTTCAGTCCCTGCAGGATGAGATGTCGTCGTCATTGCGCGGAGCGTTCGATAAGCATCGACAGTTTGTGCTTAACCACTGATGTGCCGGTGCGGTTTGCTTTCGCGACAAAGTGCCCGCACGCCGGCAGGCACTTCGCAGCTCACGGTCGGCGGTTTTCCCAGGCCTCAGATGTGCCAGTTGAAGCTACCGCAGGTACGCCGATCTTGTTGTCTTCAAAACTTCTGATACGGTTAGGCGCATGAGTTTCGTCGCTGAGTTCAATGCTCTGCCGTTGCGTTCATTGCTGGAGACCTCACAACGCGCAAATCCAGCAACCGTACGTCAAAGCTTTAATCGGCCACGTCTCGCACTGTCCGATTTTGCGAATCTACTTTCGCCGACCGCCAGCGAGTTCCTGGAACTGCTCTGCCGTCGTTCGCAAGCCTTGACCCAGCAACGGTTCGGCAAGGTGATGCGTCTGTTCGCCCCGCTTTATCTTTCCAACGAATGCATTAACAATTGCAAATACTGCGGTTTCTCGCGCGACAATCCAATCCTGCGCGTGACATTGTCAGTGAATGAAGTTCAGCGCGAAGCCCTTTCCCTTAAAGATCAGGGCTTTCGCAACTTATTGCTCGTGGCCGGGGAGCATCCCAAATTTGTTTCAGGCAGTTACCTTGCCGAATGCGTCCGCGTTTTGCACCAGGACATTCCTGGCATCTCTCTGGAAGTTGGACCGATGGAGGTCCACGATTACCAGCCCATGGTTGGAGCGGGCGCCGATGGTCTGGTCGTTTACCAGGAAACGTATGACCGCGGCTTGTACGCGAAAATGCACACGGCCGGACCCAAGCGCAACTTTGACTGGCGATTGGAGACAGCCGAGCGGGCCTATGCAGCCGGATTCCGTCGCCTTGGCATTGGCGCGCTGTATGGCTTGGGCGATTGGCGCCTGGAAGCCATCGCAATCGCGGCTCATGCAGACTATTTGCTGCGAAACTGCTGGAAGGCACAACTGACCATTTCCTTGCCGCGTCTTCGTCCCTGCGCGGGTGAATTTGAACCGCTCACGCAAATGACCGATCGCGAACTCGTGCAACTGGTTTGCGTCTTTCGACTCTTCTTGCCGGATGTCGGACTGGTGCTCTCCACACGTGAGCCCGCCAAGTTGCGCGATGGATTAATTCCGCTCGGCATCACGCTGATGAGCGCCGGCAGTCATACCGAACCCGGCGGATATACTGGCGCCGGCCGGGAAAAGATCCACCGCACCGAGCGTGGCCGCATCATCGAATTAGCGTCCGGTTCCAGCGAGTGGGCGCCGATGGATCAGCGAACAACCAACGCCACCGGCCAATTTGACATTGCGGACCAACGCTCGCCTCGTGAAGTGGCTGAACTCATCCGTCAACTCGGCTACGAACCGGTCTGGAAGGATTGGGATGCGGCGTTGACTGCCTGACCCTGCATGCGCAAAGCGGTGGGCATTGCCTGTGTGATTTTGATGTGCGTTGCACCCGGCGCTATGCTTCTTCCCCATCTGCACTTGAGGCGCATGGCCAAAGCTGCCTTGGTCCAAAATGGAAATGAGATGACGTCACGCTGGAGCATTGAATCATGAGCCAAGTATTCCTTACGGCCAACGGCCAGCAGATTCTGGTCAAGATCCCTTGCTCACTGGAAGAATTCCTGATGACGCAGCAACTCTTGTCCCGCAGCGTCGTTGTGGAGCACAACGGCGAGGCTGTTGCTCCGTCGGAGTTCTCAAAGCGCCAACTCCAGGCCGGCGATCGATTGGAGATCGTCAAAATTGTCGCTGGCGGTTAGCACTGGCCACTGCTGCCTCTTTTCCGCAATCTCCCTCCCCAACCGCCACGATGCGGGAAATGACAATACTATGCCTGAAGATGCCTCTGTGAACCTCGAGGAGTTATTGAAACTCCATCCAGCAGACGTCGCCGATTATCTGCAACGGCTGCCCGCAGAAAACGCTCAGTGCATTTTGCGGCAGGTCCCGCGCCCATTGGCCGCACAGATCCTTACCGAACTGGAAAAGGAGAGGTTTAGAGCATTCACCGCATCCTTCAGCACTCAAGAGTTGGTGGAACTGTTCCAGGAATTAGCGCCTAATGCCGCCGCCGATCTGGCCGGCGAGCTGCCGCCGGAGAAGCGCCGTCAGATCCTCGCCGCATTGCCTGCGGAAACGTCCGCGCCCATCAAAGCGCTCCTTCACTATGGCGAAGATACCGCCGGCGGAATCATGAGCGATCGCTTTATTGCCCTGCGTTCAGATCATACCGTGCAGCAGAGTCAGGAAGTATTGCGCACGCGCGCAGAGCAACGGCCCGAGGATGTTTCCTACCTTTATGTCACCGATGAGGCACAGCGGCTGGTTGGGGTCGTTTCCCTGCGCGACCTGGTCTTTCGCCGGCCAGAGCGCCGCATCGGTGACATCATGAATCGCGACGTCAAATCTGTGCGGGTCGATGCGGACCAGGAGGAAATCGCGCGACGTTTTGAGCATTATCATTATCTGGGCCTTCCCGTCGTCGATTCCGAGAATCGCCTGGTCGGAATTGTCAAAGCCAGCGATGCCCTTCACGTGGCTCAACGGGAGGCCACGGAAGACATGCAGTTGATGGTCGGTCTTTCCGGCGAGGAACGCGCCCTCACTCCCTGGCAGAAATCCATCGGTCGGCGATTGCCCTGGCTTTACATCAACCTGGCGACGGCCTTTCTCGCTGCGGCAGTGGTCAGCCTCTTTGAATCCACGATTGCCCGTTGGACGGTGCTGGCTGTTTTTTTACCCATCGTTGCGGGCCAGGGGGGAAACGCCGGCATGCAAACTCTCACCATTATTATTCGTGACATGGCTCTGGGCGAATTATCACCAGGCGATGGCTGGAAAGCTCTGCTTAAAGAGGCAACGCTCGGCCTGGTGAACGGCTTGGCCATCGGCCTGGCAGTCGGGCTGGCCGGCTATGTCTGGAAAGGCGATTGGCGGCTCGGCGCCATTGCCGGCCTGGCGATGCTGCTCAATCAACTCGCGGCGGCGCTTTCCGGCGTCCTGATTCCTTTTGGCCTCCAAGCACTCAAAGTCGATCCGGCGCTGGCTTCCAGTATTTTTGTCACGACAGTCACGGACGTGGCCGGATTCTTTTTCTTTCTCGGTCTGGCCTGGGCGGCAATACGCCTTTTTGGAATCTGATCGCGTGTTCAGTAGTTGCCGGCCAGGCGTTGCGTGGGCACGAGCTCTGCGCTCCAACGATCGCTTCAGAGTGGGAGGATGTGTTTCCTACCGTGTCCACTCCAGCCAGCGCGTGAATAATTTTTTTGCGGTGGGCGTTAACCGCGTCCGATTATAAGCGTCTGCAATTTTTTTGATGGCTTCAGACCGGGTGGGGTAGGGATGAATCGTTCGGGCGATGGTCTTCAGGCCAATATTACCCGTCATGGCCAGAGTAATTTCCGAGATCATTTCCCCGGCCTGGCGCGCGACGATGGTCGCCCCCAGAATCCTGTCCGTACCGTGGAGCACGTGCACTTTGATCAGCCCTTCGGTCTCGCTTTCCAGCAGCGCGCGATCCACCCCGTCGAAGGCCTGCGTGAATGTTTGCACTCGCATGCCTCTCTCTATGGCTTGAGCTTCGTAAAGGCCCACATGGGCGATCTCCGGATCGGTGTAAGTGCACCAGGGAATGACCAAAGCGCTCATCTTTTTGCGGCCAGCGAACAGGGCGTTCTGGATCACAATGCGGGCGGTCGCGTCGGCGGTGTGAGTGAATTTGTGCGGCACACAAATATCTCCAGCGGCATAAATACGTGGATTGGTTGTTTGCAGGTAGTCGTTCACTTTCACGCCCTGGCTCGTGTACTCCACGCCGGCCGCTTCCAGATTCAAGCCTTCCACGTTGGGCGCGCGGCCAACGCCGAGCAGGATTTCGTCCACGGCCAGTTTCAGTTTTGCTCCCTGACATTCCAGGTGAATTACCTTCTCGCCCTCGCGCTTCTGCACTTCGAGGATTTTGCAGGCGCAATGTATGGCAATGCCATCGTGACGAAGCGCTCTTTCAACGATTGCGGCTGCATCCCGATCTTCACGCGGCAAAATCTTGGGCTCGGCTTCGAGCATGACGACTTCGGCACCAAGTCGCCGGAAGGCCTGGGCCAATTCGCAGCCAATCGGTCCCGCACCAACTACCGCCAGCCGCCTGGGAAGTTGCGTCAGCGAGAACACGGTTTCGTTGGTCAGGCAGCCGGCCTCGCGCAGTCCGTTGATGGGCAAAATCACAGCGCGCGCCCCCGTGGCGATGACGCCTTTTGAGAACCTCAGGACTTTACCATCCACTGCCGCGGTTTGAGGGCTGGTGAATTTTCCCTCGCCTAAAAAGACATCAACTCCCAGTTGCTGATAGCGCCGAGCGGAATCATGCGGGCCGATACGTGCGCGCAATTTACGAACGCGCTCCATCACTTTGACGAAATCGACCGTCGCGCCGGGCGGAACAGACACGCCATAATTACCGGCATCGCGCACATCGGCGAAAGCGCGGGCGGAGCGAATCATTGCTTTGGAGGGGACACAGCCGACATTGAGGCAATCGCCGCCCATCAAATGCCGTTCAATTAAAGCCACCTTTGCTCCCAGCCCGGCTGCGCCGGCCGCCGCGATCAATCCGGCAGTGCCCGCACCCATCGCGACGAGGTTGTATCGCGGAGCCGGTTCAGGGTTTACCCAATCGAGCGGGTGGACCTCCGCAACGAGCTTTTGGTTGTGCTCATCCCAAGGCTCGATAAGTCGAGGAGGGCGCGCAGCAGTCATTTGTTCTCCGCAGGAATTGCTTTAGCCAAGGCACTCTTGGCCAGACGAGTGACGTAAACAGTCACCGCGATCGTTGCCAGGAGGCCCAGCGCATACAAGGTCCACTCCAGCGGTGTGCGCGCGCGACCCGCGTTGCTGCCCAGGGCCGCGAAGCTGCCTGCCAACGAACCGATATAGACGTACATCACAGTGGCAGGCAACATCCCCATCCACGACGCAAACACGTAAGGGCTCAACGAGACACGGGTGATTCCAAAAGCATAGTTCAAGAGATTGAAGGGGAAGACAGGTGAAAGGCGGATCAGCAGAACAATCTTCCAACCTTGGCGGGCCACAGCCTCATCGATGGCCTTGAACTTTTCATTTTTCTCAATCTGCCTGCTGACCCAGCCGCGCGCCAGGTAACGGCCCACCAGGAAGGCGCACGTTGCGCCGAGCGTCGCGCCGATGGAGACATAAATGATGCCGCGCCACACGCCAAACAGAAAGCCGCCACCCAGCGTCAGCAACGATCCGGGAATGAAGAGCACGCACGCGAGAATGTACGCGAGGATGAAGATGACCGGCGCCCATGGCCCCATCTGATGAATCCACTGCAAGGCGCTTCGAACCAATTCCCGAAGGTCCAACCTTCTTGCCAACATGACCAAAGCGACAATGACCGCCACAGCCAGGGCCAATTTCCAAATCCGATGCAGTCCTTTGGCTGGCGCTTGCTTCATCGTTCGTGATTTGTGGCCGGACTGCCCGCCGAATGCAACCTTGTTCGCAGCCAATGACCTGGGGACAATGCGCGGGATTTCGCAGTGGACCCGAGGGCTGCGCATTCGGATGAATCCGAAAACGCAACCAACAGGCCGAGGCATCGCATTACCCAGGAAATTCGTTCGCAGTTTCACGGTGTGAGCTGGTAAAAGACAGCATGCTCGGATTCTTCGATCATCGCCTTTACCTGCTGCTGTCGGTTTGCCTTCTGGAAGGCCGCGCGCAGGATTCCTCGCAGCGCTTCGAAGATTTCAGCGTCGATCCACAGTGGGAAAGTTATCGCAGTCGCTTGCTGCCGAATCCTCTTCCCATCACGCGACAGGAGTTTGGCTGGCGCAGGTCCCACTCGGGCGGTCATGAAATCGGTGGCTGGATTCAACGCTCGCTGACTCCGGCATGGTTCGCGAAGGTGATTCCGAAGCGGACTTTGAACGACAGGTTGTCGGCGTCAGGAAAATTCTCTGTGACCAGAGACGACAGCAGCAGCGGCACGCTGTTTGGCTGGTTCAACGAGACGTCGCGCGGTTGGCGGGCGCCGAACTCGCTGGTTTTGCGTCTCGATGGCAACGGTGGCAAGTACTGGGTGTTCTTCGAATACGGCACACGCCATTGGCTGACAGGCGGCGTCGGTTGCTTCGAAGGGGAGCGGTATCAGACCACGCCCACCCGACCGTTTTGCGCGGATGGAACGGAGCATGCGTGGTCCCTGACCTACGATCCTGAGGGCGCGAATGGAGATGGCCTGATCACCGTTGTGCTGGACGGCACGATCTACACGCGCGCACTCTCGCCTGGCCACAAGGCTGACGGCGCAGAATTCAATCGGTTCGGGATGTTCAATCTGCAAAACACAGGCAGCGGGATGGAGGTAAGCTTTCGCGATCTGACCCTCGATGGGCGGGCGATCGATTTGAGCAGCGCGGCAGGCTGGGAGGAACGAGGGAACAAAGTTGAGTTTGCAGACAGGCAAATGCGGCCATTTCATGACTTCGGCTGGATGGGCACGAATAGAGCCGGCAGCAAGCCTGGCGAGATCAGGGGCATCACTTGGCGCGACGAGAAGCCGGCTTATTACGCGAGCAAAGTCGGTCCGCTCACGCTCGAGGATGAGCTGTATGCGTCAGGCAAGATTGCGTTTCACGGCGCAGGATCTGACAGCGCGGCCTATCTCGGCTGGTTCAATTCGAGCTCCAAGACGAACAAGGCAACGTCCGACCTTCAGGAACCTCAGAAGAATGTCCTGGGCATCATCATCGAAGGACCGAGCCAAATCGGCCACTATTTCCGCGCGGAATATCGCGCCGCCAATGGCCAAGGCGTGATCGACGATGAGGGCCCCATTATTCGTCCCGATGGGCGCGTGCATCAATGGTCCATCCATTATGCGCCCCGCTCCGGTGACGGCCATGGGCAAATCACCGTGCAGTTGGATAATGCAACGCAAACCCTCAGGCTTGCTCCGGAACACCGGAAACAAGGCGCCGTTTTCGATCGCTTCGGACTTTTCAACTTGCAAGTCGGCGGCCATTTTGTGGACATCGCACTGGACGACGTGACCTACACGATCAAACCCAAGTGACATCGCGACTTATTGAAGGGCGCAGGCACGAAGCTTCCATCATCTGGCGCTTCGGATCCGTTTCGACGATTCTCCGGAAAATCTTTTGGACACAAACGGGCTTGCACCCAAATAGAATCTGAGGGGCAAATTGGCCGCCTTGGTAAGGCCGACACGCGTGGTGCTCACCATGGGACCTTTGGCGATCAGGAATTGTTTGTGATCCGGATTGCGCGCGATAAACAGCGGGGCGCCAGCGTCACAAATGTCGGCGCCATCCAGACGGCGATCGATCTCCAGTGCGCCACAGAGTTTGGCAGGACCGCTCGTAAGATCGGGCAATTCTTTGACCTGCCGTCGATCTCGCATCCGGGCTTCGCCCAGGGTTGCTTCAATGGCGCGTATCAGCACCGCTTCGGCACAGCCTTTCGGCCGGCAAACCGCATTCACGCAGAAGTAAAGACCGTAGATAAGATAGACATAGGCATGTCCCGGCGAGCCAAACATGGCCCGATTGCGTTGCGACTCGCCTCGGTAACCATGGCACGCCGGATCGCCCACAAGGTAAGCTTCGACTTCGACGATTGGCCCGCCGCACGGACCTTCCGGTGTGTTTCGAATCAACCAGTGCCCCAGCAGCGCGGGTGCGACCAACTCGGCAGACGGCTCGTAAAAGGAGCGCGAAAGCGGCGTGAGGCCAAGTGAAGTCATTTTCAAGGACACACAGGAAGGCTTTTACTTCACGTCACAGACTGGCCGTTTTGACTGCCGCAAGAATTCTCGACAGGACCAGATTTGGCGCGCAACCCAGCACCAGGACAGCCAGGGCCAAAAGGAGAATGGCGACCCGAGAGAGGAGATTGAATTGCAGCGTGGAAACCCCTGCAGGCGGCGGCGCAACGTAGATCTGCTTGAGCACTTGCAGATAATAGTATAGCGAAACCGCGCTCATGAGGATCGCGAAAACAATCAGCCAGAGCAGACCCAGACTTTTGGCTGAACTCAACGCCGTCGCAAACAGATAGAACTTTCCAAAAAACCCTGCCAGAGGCGGAATGCCCGCCAGCGACAACATGAAGATCATCATGCAGAAGGACAGGACCGGCGCGCGCCGACTCAATCCGGCAAAGGCAGGAAATCGTTCTTCCCCGGATCGTTCTTGAACGACGGAGACCACGCCAAATGCGCCGATCGTTGTCAGGGCATACGTGGCCACGTAATACAACAGCGAAGCCATGCCGTTCTGCTTAACGGCCGTCATGCTGGCCGCCACATCCGGGCCCGAGGCCGCTTCTTTCAGGATGCCCAGCGAAATGACCCCTAAGAGCATATAGCCCGCGTGCGCAATGGCTGAGTAAGCCAGTAACCTTCGTACGCTGCGTTGCGCGATGGCCGCAAGATTTCCCAACACCATGGACAGGACGGCCATAATCGCGAGCACCGGAACCCAGCCTTCGGAAAAATTGCGCCAGACACCGCTGCCTTCCACACCGGCGAAACCGACCATCATGACTTTGGCCAGGATAAAAAAGCTGGCCACCTTGGAACCAGACGCAATGAACGCCGCGCTCGGTGTTGGCGCTCCCTGATAGGCATCGGGTGTCCATAGATGGAACGGCACGGCGGCTATTTTGAATCCAAAACCGGTTACCACCATCACCATAGCGACCATCAAAAGCGGATCCAGCGGTTGTCCTTTAAGCTTGTCCGCGATCCTGGGCAACACGATTTCGCCCGACAGCCCATAAATGAGACTCAGGCCGAATAACATGACGGCCGCCGACATGCCGCCGAACAAAAAATATTTCAGGGCCGCTTCTGCCGATTTGATGTTCTGCTTGTTGAAGGCCGTCATGATGTAGAGCGAGAGGCTGAGCAGTTCGAGCGCGACGAAAATCATGAGAACGTTCTCCGAACTTACCAGGAACATCATCCCCACCGTCGCCAGCAACAGCAGCAGAAAATATTCACCCACATGGTCGGTGAAGTTGGATTCGATGGAAATGAGTGCGGTAAAAATCGTCAGCAGAAGAATCAATTGTTTGACCATCTGTGTCACCGGGTTGACGATCAACATCCCGTCGGGAGGAGTGGTTGGCACTCCGGTTTGCGACAGCCAATAGATCGAGACCAGACAACCCACGCAGGAAATCACCGCCGCCACCAGCATCCGGGCCCGAACCGGCTTGCGGCGCATCTCCATCATGTCCACGAGCAGGACGATAAAGGCCGTCGCGACCACAAGGGTCTCGGGCACCGCTAAAATCAGCAACTCCATCGGTGTCATGACGCGACTCCTTTCAGCAAGTTCGACATGAGCTGTGAATCAAAGCCCGATTTTATCAGGTTCAACAGGGGAGCTGGATAAAGCCCAACGAACAGGGTTACAGCCATGAGGATGGCGGCGCCCACCCGTTCAGGGACGGAGATGGGTTCAATCGTGATCTCGGATTTCGTCATCTGTCCCGATTGGCCCGCGAAAAAAGATTTTTGGATGGTGCGGATGGTGTAGGCCACGCCGACCAGAATTCCCAGCCCTGCCAGCATCGCCAGGGCAGGGAAGGCCCGCCATGCGCCAATCAACACCTGAAGTTCGGCCACAAATCCGCTGAAGCCCGGCAGACCCATCGAAGCCAAACCCGCCACGACAAACGTAACCGCGGCAAAGGGCATCGCGGTATTCAAGTTCATCGTCTGCAATTCGCTCAACTCTCGTGTGTGCGTGCGATCGTAAACCATGCGCCCCACCACGCCGAAGAGCAGCCCGGCAATTATTCCATGCGAGAACATCTGCAGCACGGCGCCGCTCAGGCCAATGCTCGTCAAAGTCATCAGTCCCAGCAGCACGAAACCCATATGACTGACGCTCGAATAGCCAATGACGAATTTAAAATCCTTTTGCACCAGCGCAACCATGGCGCCATAAACGATGCCAATCACAGCCAGCACCGCGATGGCCTCCCGCCACGCAGCCAGACCCAGCGGAAACAAGGTCATGGCCACGCGCAACGCTCCATAGGCGCCCAGCTTCATCACGACGCCAGCCAGGAGCATCGACGCGGCCGTTGGCGCCGCAACGTGGCCAGTCGGCGCCCAGGTGTGCAAGGGCCACAGGCCGGCCAAAACGGCAAAGCCGACGAACACTAATGGGAACGCCCATTTTTGGAAGCTTTCCGGGAATGGATATTTGGCCAATTCGATGAGATTGAATGTTTGTGCTCCGGCCACGACGTAGGCGGCGATCAGTCCGATCAACACCATGGCGCTGCCCACGAACGAGTAGAGCGCCAGCTTCATCGCGCCATACTCCCGGTGGGTCGAACCCCAGATGGCGATGAGAAAGTATTTCGGGATAATGGCCAGTTCGTAGAACACGAAGAGCAGGAACAAATCGAAACTGAGGAACACTCCATAGACTCCCCCGATGAGCGCGAGGTAGAAGGCGAAGAATTCCTTGGTCCGATGTTCGACGTTCCAGGAAAACAAAATGCCGACGACGGCCGCGATGCCGGTCAGCAGCACCAGCGTCAAGCTGATGCCATCGGCGCCCAGGTAATAGTCAATTCCCAGCGCCGGAATCCAAGGAAGCTTGCATGCGGTGACGATGCCGGAACCGATCTTGTACTCGAGCACCGCGCCCAATGCCAGGACCAGGCCTGTGATGGATGTGCCCAATGCTATCACCTTCGCTGCCTTGGCACTGTTGGAAGGCAATAGCATCAACGCCACCACGCCAAGGAATGAAGTGTAGATAGTCCAGGGAAGCACGGTCACAATGGGTAACGCAAAACAGGGAAAGCGCGGCAGCCCGACATGACCGCATTCGATTCTGAGGGGCGCTTGCTTGTGTCCATTTCGTGTCAGTCAGCAAGCTGCGCCACCATTTGCAGCACGGTCGGATTGACGAACTGCAAAATCAGTTGCGGATAAATACCGACCGCGAACATGAAGGCGATAGCCGGAAAAAGAATGAATCGCTCCCTCAGAGTCAGATCGGTGAAGGCCAACTGCTTCGGTTCCAGTGGCCCGTGAAAAACCCGTTGCAGAATGGTGAGCAGAAAGACGGCGGTGACCAGCAGCCCAATCACGGACAAGGTCGCCGCCCATTTCGCCAGTGGAAACGCGCCTTTGAAGATCAGAAACTCTCCGATGAAACCGTTGAGCCCTGGCAATCCCAGGGACGCGAAGACGGTAACCCCCATCAAGCCGCAGAAAACCGGAGCGACTTTGCGCAAGCCGCCAAAATCGTTCAGACCTCGCGCGCCGACTCGTTCTTCCATCAATCCAATGAAGAAAAACAAGGCGGAGGCAGTGATGCCATGGTTGAACATTTGCAATAACACACCGTTGAGCGCAGCAGCCTTCTCCGTTGTCCATTGAGGCTCGACGCCGGTGACTTTGAGCACGGCGAAAATGCCGAGCAGACAATAGCCGAGATGGTTGATCGATGAATAGGCGATCATTCGCTTTAAGTCGCGCTGGGCGAAAGCGGTGAAGGTGGACAACACGATCGTCGCCACAGCCAGCCACAGGAGCGGCGTCATGACCAGCCGCATTTGCTCGGGAAAGATGGGCAGGAGGATGCGCAGGAAGCCATACACGCCCATCTTCGACATCACTCCGGTGAGGACCATGGAGACGCCGGTGGGTGCTTCCGCGTAGGCGGCTGGCAGCCAGGTATGGAAGGGCATCAACGGTACTTTCACGGCAAAGCCCAGGAAAACGCCAGAGAAAACCAGCAGCGCGAGCGCCTGGTCCGAAAGACCATACCAACCCAGATTGACCGAGAAGGCCGACATCAAACCGCCCGCGCGGCCACGCGCTTTTTCGGCGAGATCGAAAAAATCGAAACTTCCCGTGGCCAGGAAAATCGCAACGAAAGACAGCAACATCGCCACGCTGCCGACCAATGTGTAAATGAAGAACTGTGTGGCGGCTGGCACGCGTTGCGGTCCGCCCCAGAGTTTGATCAGGAAATAGGCTGGAACCAACACCAGTTCCCAGAAAATGAACCAGTGAAAAAAGTTCAGCGCCGTAAACGCGCCGAACAGGCCGGCTTGCAGCAGAAGCAAAAGCGAAATGAATACCTTCGTGCGATCGTCGATTCGCCAGGATGCAAGCAGCGCAAACGGGACGATGAGTGCCGACAGCAACACCATCAGCAGCCCCAGTCCATCAACGCCGACAAAATATTCAACATTCAAGCTTGGAATCCAGGGATACCGCCTGTCGAATTGCAGTTGACCGGAAGTGGAGTCAAAGTTTATCCACATCGTCACCGCGAAGGCAAGTGCCAGCGCGTTGAAGCCGAGCCCCATCCAGCGTGCCAGCGCCCGCCGCTGCGGTTCCAGGCCGGCAACGATTACCGCGCCCAGGAGCGGTGTGAGCGTGAGAATGGTAATCAGATTATCCTTCACCGGCATCCCCAGATGAAGATCAGCGCGAAGACGACCAACGCCAGGCCGATCACGCGCAGGTAGCGTTGCACTTGTCCATTTTGCAAGAAGGACAGAATCCTCGCCGAGATACGCAACGCGTTGCACCCTTTGTCGAAGCCAAGATTCACGATAAACTCGTCCACCAGACGGTTAAGCCACGACAATCCCAGCACCAGATATGAAACCAGTTGCACCAGTCCGTCCAAAACAACGCTATCTACCCAGTGACAGGCGCGGGCGCACTGGCCGTTCAACCGCACGACCGTCGCGTCATAGAGCTCGTCGATATAGAACCTTGCCCGAAGGAGGGAAAAAATGCTCGGCTGCATTCGCTCCAGAGCATCGGGCTGCTCGGCCGTTTCCACTGGTTTTCGCCCATAGAGCCACCACGCCAAACCGACGCCGGCTGCAACAATGACGGTGGAAAGCAGCATGATCAGTAACACGTCGCTTGGGATGGTCCGCGCGATTTCCAAATGGGCCAAATGGCCCGTGAGATAAGCATGAAACCACGGCCAGACGGGAGTTCCAATGAGGCTCAATAAAACGGCGCCTGCCGCCAGCGCGATGAGCGGCACGGTCATCACGGGAGGACTTTCGTGAGGATGTTTCTGTTCGTAGCCGCCGACGTGAGGAGGCGGACCGGTTTTGCCCTGAATGGCCGGTGAAGAGCTCCCCGCCTCCTCAGGTCCCCGACCGCGATGTTGACCGAAAAAGACGTAGCACATCTGTCGCGTCATATAGAAGGCCGTAAGAAACGCTCCAAAAATTCCCAGATAAAACGGCCAGCGCGACAATTGCCACAACAAGGCGCTGTGCAGGATCTCGTCCTTGCTCCAAAAGCCGGAGAAAAGCAGCGGCACACCCGATAGGGCCATCATGCCGACCGCATAGGTGGCAAACGTCAGTGGCATGAATTTCTTCAATCCTCCCATGCGCCGGATGTCTTGTTCCTCATGACAACCATGAATGACCGAGCCGGCGCCGAGGAACAAAAGGGCTTTGAAGAACGCGTGCGTGATCAGATGGAACATGCCAACGGCATAACCGCCCACGCCGATGCCCAGCATCATATAGCCCAGTTGCGAAACGGTGGAGTAAGCCAGGATGCGCTTGATGTCCGTCTGGGCCACGGCAATCAACGCCGCAAAAACAGCCGTGATGATACCGGTCCACGTGACGACGCTCAACGCCACCGAGCGGCCTGCCATATTGGCCATATCCGCATCCATGAGCGGATACATCCGCGCCACCAGAAAGACGCCAGCCGCGACCATGGTTGCGGCATGGATGAGGGCGCTGACGGGCGTCGGCCCTTCCATGGCGTCGGGAAGCCACACGTGGAGCGGCACCTGGCCCGATTTGCCAACCGCGCCGCAAAAGATGAGCAGCGCGATGACGGTGGAGACGGCCATGCCTCCGAACGTGGTTCGAGCGATGAGCTGTGCCAAAGCTGAAGTCTCAAGACAGCCTTGCCCGTTATCGTAAAACAAGAGCGTGCCCGTTTCGCCGTAGAGCCACAACATGCCGAGGAAGAATCCTATGTCACCAATACGCGTGACGATGAACGCCTTTTTGGCCGCGGCCGCAGCGCTCGGTTTGTGATACCAAAAACCGATGAGCATGTAGGAAGTGAAGCCAACCAGTTCCCAGCAGACAAACAGGAGCAACAGACTATTCGCGATCACCACACCCAGCATCGCGGCCGCGAAGAGCGACAGGAAACAGAAGAACCGCGTGAAGTTCTCGTCGTGCGCCATGTAGCCAACGCTGTAAATGAAGATGAGCAGCCCGACAAAAGTCACCATCACCAACATGCAAGCCGACAAGGGATCGAGGACCCAGCCCAGTCGGAGCGATGTTTCGCCAAGTACAAACCAATCGAAGTTGTAGATCTGCCGCGCCGAGTCGGCATGTGAACCGAGTGTGGTGACAAAGGCCGCGCACGAGAGGACAAATGCCAGCGTCATCGAGCCGATGGCCAGTGACGCTGCGAAGACACGACGACGTTGCTTCGCCAGCGCCGTCAACCCTGCTGCCAGCAGAGGCAGCGCGGGAATGAGCCAGAGGTTATTGGTAATCGACGCCACTATCCAATTGCGGCTAGAGGTTCAACTTGGGTTTGGCGGGTTTTGCCAACGTTACCGCCATGATGACTGAGCCCAGCCGCCTCAAGACCGAGTTCTTTCGCCAATCGCAAGAAGTTTTCGGCAATCGTAGCTTCGTTCATTTTATCACGACCTATCACCGCGATCCGTTCCGACTCGCGAAACAGTCAAGGCTTGCCCTTCTGCAAGCGGATGATTCCTGCCAACGCCCGCAAGGAACGGTTTACCGTCCGTGCATCCGAAAACGTTCGTGCCACATCCGGCTCCAGGACAACAACGTTGCTTCCTTGTGCGTAGCGCCGGGCGTACTTGCCACGAACGCCGCCGGAGAAGTTGTATTCGACGGCCATCTCCGCAGCCTCTCTCTTGTAATTACGTGCCTTCTTCATAATTTGTTCGCTCGTGCCTGGTTGGGCTTATCATCCCCTCATCGAGTCGACTTGGTCGAGATTGGTTGTTTTGTAGTGGCGATAGATGGCAATAATCAGGGCCAGACCCACGGCCGCTTCCGCTGCAGCGATGCCAATGGAGAAAATCACAAACATGATGCCGGTCAACTGCTCCGGTTTCGGGCCGTAGCGCCAGAAGGCGATGAAGTTCAGGTTTGCCGCGTTGAGCATCAGTTCGATGCCGATCAAAACCAGAATCGCGTTGCGCCGAGTCAATGCACCCGCCAGGCCGATGGCGAAGAGCAGTGCGCTGAGAATGAGGTAATGATGAAGCGGAGTCATCTTCAACTCATGGCTTCGGCCTTCGTTCTTGCATGGCGATGATGACAGCCCCGATCAGCGCGGCCGTCAACAGCAGACCGATGACCTCCAGCGGCAGGACATAATCGTTCATGAGTTTTTCGCCGATGCGCTTGACGGCGACATCCGGTGAAGCGGTCGCGGTCCGTTTCACGACGACGCTGGACAGAACCGCTGCCGCAAGGCTGGCAAAGGCGGCCACGGCGATGCCCACGCCGATCCACCAGGACGAGGAGACGATGGCGCCACGCGGCGTTTCCTCACCGCCATGTGTGAGCAGGATGGCGAAGACGACCAGGATCGCAACGGCGCCAATATAGATCAGGATTTGAGCGAGACCGACGAATTGCGCGCTGAGTTGGAGATAAAGCGCAGCCAGACCCGCGAACGTCATCGTGAGACAAAGCGCGCAATGCACGAGGTTGCGCAGCGACATGGCGGCGATAGCGCTGGCGCACGTGAGGGTGGCGATGATGGCAAAGGGCCAGGTCATGGGCGTTGAAGCGCTGAATCGTTGAATCGTTGAATCGTTAAAAGGTTGAATCTGTGAACCGACTGGTTGTTCCCCAATGGTGCTGTCTGTTTAGGTGCAACGTAGAGGCTTCTCCTGGCGCGACTCATATTCCGTTTCAACGATTCAACGCTTTTGACGTTTCAACGTCCTCCTCATCCGCATACCGGTAAACACGTTTGCCAGTCTTCGACTCAAGGGCCCGGCCAAACAAGACATAGGGCAGGGCGATCATCGCGAAGCAGACCAGCCAGCGCACGGCCAGATTCCAATCATGGGCAAAATGCCACACGGCCGCCACGACGACATTGATGAGCGTCATGGGCAACATGAACTTCCAGGCAAAGTTCATCAATTGGTCCACGCGCAGACGCGGCAGCGTACCACGCAGCCAAATGAAGAAGCCGAGCATGGCGAGGAGTTTTGCGAAAAACCAGAGCCACGATGGAATGAACCAGAGGAACTTGAACGGCGGCAGCCATCCACCCAGAAAGAGTGTGATGGCCAGCCCGCTGACTGCAAACATGCCGAGGTATTCGCCCAGGAAGAACAGGGCAAACTTGAAGCCGGAGTATTCAGTGAAGTAGCCGGCGACAATTTCGGACTCGGCTTCGGGCAAGTCGAACGGCGTGCGGTTGGATTCGGCGGTCGCCGCGATCAGGAAGAGAACGAAGCCAGCCAGACCCCAGGGGGTGAAAACGTGCCATTTGTGAAGAAAGCCGAACACATCGTTGGCCTGCGCCTCGACAATTTGGACCAGCGAAAGCGAACCGACCATCATCACCACCGTGAGTGAGGAAATGATAAGCGGCAGTTCGTACGAGATCATTTGCGCGATGGCCCGCATGGCGCCGAGAAGCGAATATTTGTTGCGGCTCGACCAACCGGCCATGAACACGCTGAGCTCAGTGGCCGCCCCCACGGCGAAGAAAAACAACAGGCCGGCATCGATGTCGATAGGCGCCATGTTGCGACCATACGGCAAAACGGCAAAGGCCAGCAGCACTGGCACGACCAGGACAAGCGGCGCTGCAAAGTGCACGATTTTATCAGCCGATCGCGGCACGATGTCCTCCTTGATGAGCATCTTCAATCCGTCGGCGATGAATTGGAAAAAGCCGGCCGGACCGACGCGGTTTGGTCCCAGGCGATTTTGGATTCGACCCAGGCCCTTTCGCTCCAGCACCGTGGCCAGCCCGAAGAGCAGTGGAAAGACGATGAGGATGGTGGTGATGGAGAGAACGCTGGAAAGGAGGGGTCTCAGTGTCTCCGGCCACAGCGGCCAGTCGAGAATCCAATGCTTCAGAGAGACGAAGAGTTGGTCCAGGGTGTCGGCCATCTTAAACAATCAAGCCATCGAAGCGTTGAAGCGCTGACGCGATGAGGCGGCGCGGTTGTTTCCAATGAAAAGAGTGGACCGGCAAGTCGGCGTCGATGGCGTCGGCAATTGTCGGCGTGAGAATCATCCCGTTATGTTGTCGAGGAAGGAACCGGCTTCGATGAAGGCGCCGGATGGGCCTTTGTTTCCGCGCCCGCTTTGGCTTTGGCTTCGGCATCTGCTTTCGCTTTGGCCTCGGCCTTTGCCTTTTCGGCGGCCAGACGCGCATCCACCTCGGTCGCTTCGTGGGGATGGATCTTGCGGTAATACTGGTTGGACTTCGCGAGTTGCTCCCGATCCAGCAGCAAACCACGGAAACGGTCGGTATTGCTCAACTCGAACTCGGTGTCCATCTTGATGGCCTCGAAAGGACACACTTCCACACAAATCTGGCAACTCATGCACACGGAGATGTCGATGTCGAACGCGGCCGGGTAGAACTGCGGCTTGCCGATGTAATCGGGCTTCTTGTCCTTGCTCTTCTCGATGTAGATGCATTGAGGCGGACATTCCTTCTCGCAAATCTGGCAAGCCACGCAGCGCATGCCCCCAAGCCAGTCCCCTCCATCGTAAACAAGAAACGGGAAATTGCGCGCGGCTTCCTGGGGCGGGAGTTGTTCCTCGGGATACTGGACGGTGATGAGCCGTTCTTCGTCGGTATAACTGCCGACGAAATTCTTCGCCGTTTCGACCATGCCTTTGAGGATGCCGGTGCCTAGCATGAGGAAAACTTACAGGTTACAGATTGGACCTTGCAAGTGAGACCTTGCCCAAGTGCCGTAACACTTCTGGCCCTGGTTGATCGTAGCTCATTTCTTGATTGGGGAGCAGTGGATGACCCGCTCATCGGTCCACCTCGCCCAGCACAATATCCACGCTGCCCAAAATCACGACCACATCCGCCACGGTATGTCCAAGGCACATATCCTCCAAAATGGTCAGGTTGATCAAGCTGGGCGGGCGAACGCGATAGCGATAGGGATTGGGATTGCCATCGCTGATCAGATAGAATCCCAGTTCCCCCTTCGGCGCTTCGATGCGGCCATAGGCCTCTCCTGGCTTGGGGCGAAAGCCGCGCAGTTTCGCCTTTGGATCGATGATTGGCCCGGCGGGCAGGTCTTTGATTGCCTGCTGCAATAGCTTCACCGACTCGCGCATCTCCAGGATGCGAATCATGTAGCGATCGTACACGTCGCCATGGTCGCCGAGCGGCACCCGGAATGTGAATCGTTCGTAGATGCCATATTTGTCCACCTTGCGGATGTCGTAATCGACCCCGCTGGCGCGTAACATCGGGCCCGTGATGCTGGCATTGACGGCAAGCTCGCGCGACAGTTTGCCGACACCCTGGGTGCGTGCCATCAGAATCTCATTCGTCGTGAGCAGATTTTCGTACTCGTCGAGAAAACGCGGATAATTATCTACAACCTTTTTCGCTTGTTCGAGCCAGCCGGCCGGCAGGTCCACACGGCAGCCGCCAAAACGCATATAGTTGCACATCATTCGCGCGCCCGTGAGGGCCTCGAAGAGATCAAGAACCTTCTCGCGTTCGCGGAATGCATACATGAGCGGTGTGCCCAGCGCGCCCATGTCCATGAGCAGAAACCCGGCGAGACAGGCATGATTGACCAGACGGGTCAGTTCGGCGGTGATGACTCGGATATATTCCGCACGCTCGGGCACCTGGAGGCCAGCGAGCTTTTCCACCGTCAAGGCATAAGCCCAATTGTTCGTCAGGGAGCAAAAGTAGTCGAGGCGATCGGTGTAGGGCATCGACCCAAGATAACTCGTGTTCTCGGCGATTTGCTCGTGATTGCGGTGCAGATAACCGAAGACCGGTTTGAGTTTCAGGATCCGCTCGCCCTCCAGCGCAACGTCCATGCGGAAAACGCCATGTGTGGACGGATGCTGCGGTCCCATGGCCACTTCGAGAATGTCGCCCTGGATTTCGCCGTCGGCGGAGATCTTGGGCGCAACTTCGTAGCGCTGTTCCGATGCGCCGGTTTCTGTGGACGCGCTCATTAAATGACGTTATTTCAATTGCCAAAAGTAATTTCCAAAAAGGTGGGCGACGCCCTGCTGGGCGTTGCGGCAAACCGGCAGGTTTGCCCCACCTTTTTGGAAATTACTTTTGGCATCACTCTAATCAAAAGACCACCAGAGCATGTACAGAATGCCTGTAAGCGACAACCCCATTCTTGTTCTCCTCGGAAAAATGACGCCACCGGGACGTATTGATCTCATTGCCCGAAAAAACCGTTTCCTCCAGGTTCGACATCAAACTTGTATTTCGTGCCGCAGTAACACTGGATCTTGATTTCCATGATGCAGGTCCTTCTGTCGCATCCGCCTTCGAGCGAAAAGATAATTATGCATCCTTCGATGGGCCAATGCTCTTGGGTGTTGCCTCAGCCTGAGGTGCTTCTCTGGTGTTTGGGGTTTGGAGCTTGGTGCTTCGTAAGCAAATCCCTTTGGCTAGCCTTCGTCTGGCCCTTTCAGCGGTGCGGCATGATGCCGCTTGGTCTTCTCCAGCACCTCGTCATGCGGCGTCGGCTCGTATTCGTAATCGTCCGGCTGCTCATAATCCTTCCGCATGGGAAAATCCTTGAAGTCGTCCCACATGAGGATTCGGCGCAAATCCGGATGACCGTCGAAGAGGATACCATAAAGATCGTAGATCTCGCGCTCCTGGAATTCGCATCCGCGCCAGATGGGAGTGAGCGAGGTCACGTGGACCTGGTCGGTCCGATTGGCGGTGCGCTGGCGAAGGACGAGTGGGCCGTGTTTTAGCGCCATCGAATAAAGGTGATACACCGCTTCGAGATAGCCGGGCTTTTTCCTTTCCACGACTGCCTCGACTTCCTTCTCCACGCCGTCAACGATCTTTTTCGTCTTCACCTTCTCCTTGAGGACGGCATCGAGCCAATCGACACCGGTGACGTTGGAAGCATAATCGAGACGCAGTTGGGGATCGTCGCGCAGGAATTTAGCTACGGCCACCGCATGCGCGCCGTCTACCAGGAGCGAAGGTTGGTTGGCCGGGCTGTCGTCGGGAATGATTTGCAATTGCGCGCCGGGGACGGCTGTGCCGATGCGCGATTTGATTTGTTCGAGCGTTTCCATCGTTCGGCCCAGGCGGGACGTTCTCCTGCTTCAGGCGGTTCGCAGCAGCTTGGGCGGGTGCCATACCTCTGGATTGCTGGACGGTTCCAGATCGTGCTCGCCGAAACTCGGCACCGGGAATTCGCTCGGCGCTTCGGGATCGAGATGTCGCGGACGGCTGGGACCAACCAGCGCCTGACCGTCAATTTTTCGCTGCAAGGTCATGAACGCATGGATGAGCGCCTCCGGTCGGGGTGGACAGCCGGGAATATGGACATCCACAGGTAGGTAACGGTCGATGCCCTTCAGGACGTTGTAACCCTGCTTGAACGGCCCGCCGGAAATGGCGCAGGCGCCCATGGCAATGACATATTTCGGTTCCGGCATCTGGTTGTAGAGGCGCACGACTTGCGGGGCCATCTTCTTTGTGACGGTGCCGGCCACGATCATCAAATCGGCCTGGCGCGGCGAAGGGCGAAACACTTCAGCGCCAAAGCGCGCCAGGTCGTAGCGGGCCATGGTAGTGGCGATCATCTCGATCGCGCAGCAAGCGAGCCCAAACTGGAGGGGCCAGACGGAGTTTTTCCGCCCCCAGTTGTATACGCCTTCCAGGGTCGTCGTGAAGATCCCCTGTTTGCTTAACTCGCTTCTCAGTCCTTCGTCCATCACAGCTAAATGCTCTACGCTCAAAGTCTAAGCCCCGGTTTGATGATCGAGGCAGGCGGCGCCCGACATCCTGTATGCGTTCATCTCCAGGTCAATATTCCTTTCATCCACGCCCAGGCCAGCCCTTCCGCCAATAATAACACGAAGACCATCATCGCCATGAAGGCGCCAAAGGACAAATCCAGAAATGCGGCGGCGAACGGGAACAGAAAGATGGTCTCGACATCAAAGATCAAAAAGATGATGCCATAGAGATAGTACTCGGACTTGAACTGAACGGCGGCGGCCCCCTTGGATTCCAGGCCGCACTCGTAGGTAGCATTCTTGTGGTGGCCGGGTTTCTGCGGAGAGAACTTCCTGGCCCACAGCCGCGCCAACGCCAGCGGCACGAGCGCAAACACCAGCGCTGCCGCGCCCAAAACGCTCAGAAACAGATATGGCTGGTCATCCGGCATTTCTCTGAGATCGCTCCTTTCCGGATTGTTTCGGCGCGTGTCTTTGCAAACCGACCGAGGCGGCAATGTCGTCGAACTCCTGCGGGCTGACTTGCTCCAAACTCTTTCCGGCGGCGGCAAGTTTCTCGTTTATCTTGATGGCCTTCTCAGTCATCGTCTCATGCGTTTCTTCGGAACCGCCCACCAGAGCGAAATTGGGGCCCGTGGTGAGACGCTGGTGTCCGTCGGAATCGAAGCCGACACCCAACAACAGGGCCTTGCGCTGTTTCTTTTTGCCGGAAGACTTGGGCATGAGTGAAACTAGAGCCAGGCCAAGCATCAAGTCAAGTTCGGCAAACAGGGCTCATCCCAGCTCATCCCACAGGGGCGCATCTCCGCTAAGCTAAGCCTGATGCTGCATCCAGCCACTGCTTAAAAACGGAAATGCTCCCTGGAGGGAGCTGGAGGGAGCTTCTCGTCCTTTGAGTATCGACGGCCGCGCTGATTTCAGCTATTAAAGGCGAAGATGATTTCCCGATGTCTTTGCTTCGGCTTGCTCCTCGCGGCCTCCCTGGCCCACGGGGGCGGGGTCTTTTGGACCGACCGCGGCGCCGGCCAGCTTAAGCGAATGAATTTCGATGGCACAGGTTTGCAAACCATCACACTCAGCGGCGCCGTCACCACGGCTGGAAGCAACATCCGGGGTATCGCCGTCGATGCCACCAGCAACCGGGTTTTTTGGGCAGACAATGGCGCGGACCGTTTGCTGCGCGCGAATTTTGACGGCTCGTCGAGTGTCATCCCCCACACGATTACCAATGGCAATTCATTTCCGGCGGATGTGCGTCTGGATCTCCGCAACCAACTTTTCTTTTGGTGTGACCAGTTGCGGAACCGCATCCAGCGTTCGACTACAGACGGGGCGTTGGTCACTGACATCATAACGAACGCCGCGCCGACAGGACCGTACTTTATGGATTTGGATGTCACGGCCGGAAAGATCTACTGGGGCGACTTCGCCGGCGGGGCAATTTACCGGGCGAACCTGGACGGGTCCAGCCGTGAAACCTTGCTCACGGGAAATAACAATACGCGCGGGGTGGGAGTGGATGCGGGTGGTGGCATGCTTTACTGGATTAATCGCGACGACAAAAAGGTGCATCGCTGTCCTTTGTCAGCGTTCGGCGGCGGAACTATTTCGTTGACCAATCCGGCCGTGGAGACGCTTTACACCAATCTCGATACGCCTCACGGCCTGGTATTAGACATTCCTGCGCGCAAGCTTTACTGGGCTGATACAGGCACGAATCCCGGCTCCGGCGAAGGTGGCCAGGCAATAAGCCGTGGTGACTTCGACGGCGGCACACCGTTCGAAATTCTCGCCACCGGCAGTGAACCGTGGGATGTGGACCTGGATCGGCGCTGCAGCACTTATGCCGAATGGCGAATGCGCTGCTTCCGCACAGACGCGTTGCAGACTCAGACCGATCCTGCGGCGGACCCGGATGGGGACGGCATTCCGAATGCGCTGGAGTACGCCTTCGATCTGTCGCCTTTGCACATCGACACAGCCCATTTGCCTGAAGGCTTCGTCACGGTTGGCCCCGTGACCACTGCCGATTATCACGCTATGAGGTTCCGACGCCGCGCCGGCAGCACCGACTTGACTTACTACGTGCAGGTCTCGACCAACTTGTTGAGTTGGAGCGGCAGTCCGAACGACTCGCCGACAACCGAAATCGAGGTCCGTGCCTTGGCCGATGGCATGGAAGAGGTGACCGTGCGCACGTCGTATGTAGTCTCGGCCTACACGAGCCATTTCATGCGATTAAGCGTGGCGTTTGGGCCCTAGTGTAATGTCACTTACGCGCACATTGATGATTTGACCGGGGTCAAAGCGGCCCGCGTCGAACGCAGCGGGGCCATCAGTATGATGCCGCGCTCCGGGACGGACTAATCCCGAACGGCGACAAAGGATCGCCACCCATCAGCCGGCCAATTCAGGAATGTATTCCTGAATTTCCCGTCGCCCGTTGACGGGAGCACCGAAGGTCACCGGCAACTGCACATCGAATCTTTCGTCCGGAAATTTCAGCACGACCTGCATATCCGCCAGGTCATGTTCGCGGCAAAACTGAATAGCGCTCCTGGTGTCCGGGAAGGCAGAGGCTTGTTCGGGATTACCCGTCCATCCTTCCGGCTTCTGCATGTAGGAGAGTGTGAGTGGATTTTGAACGAGGACCTTCATTCTATCACGTGGGTTGGAGAAACGTTTTGCTTTCCCGACAACAAGGTCTGGACCATCGCTCGTTGCCCGTTCAAAATTACCCTTCGAGATGAATCGCTTGGACGACCTTGAAAGCCGGATTTCATGAACGAAGAGCGTGAACTTCCCAGGGCGAGTCGCAATGGGGTAAAAACCTACCTGCGAGCTTCGCGATCATTCCTGGCAGCATCTGCCAAAAGAAATCTCCAGATAAAACGGGATCGCGACGCCGAGCGTCGGCTTACCAGCGGCCATGGCGGTTGGTAAGCCGCCGCTTCGGAGCGCGGGCTATCCGCGATAAACACAGCGCGACTGGCAGGTTTCAGCGACGACAACTTCAACCAACAGCGGCAGTTTCGGTTTTAGTCTCTTCCAAATCCAGACGGCCAGATTTTCACTGGTGGGATTCTCCAGGCCCGTAATTTCATTCAGATAAAAATGGTCCAGCTTCTGCCAGATCGGTTTGAAGGCGGCGGAAATGTCTGCGTAATCCATCAGCCACCCGAGCTTGGCGTCGCACTCACCAACTACCACGATGTCCACTCTGAAGCTGTGGCCGTGCAGGCGGCGGCATTTGTGCGTCTTTGGCAAATGGGGCAGCAAGTGCGCGGCCTCAAACTGAAAGGTCTTGCGCAGTTCCATCCTCATAGTTCCCAATCGGTCCAGGTCACAAAATCGCCCAGGCTGGGCCGCCCGTCGTGGCGCCAGGTGAGCGGCGGGTTTTGCATTTGGCCGAGCGGGCAGACGCGTGTGACACCCCAGCGCGCAAGTTGCGTCGCTAATTCCGCCGCCTTTTCTTCCGAGGCGGCCAGTCCGACGGTCGAAACCTTGCCGCGGACGCCGTCGGCGTTTTGCAACGCTTCGGTCAAGTCCGTGACGCCCTTCACGTAAATGAACCGGTTGAGGCAGGAGAGTTGAAAGCGGGCATCCGCTTCGTAAACAACAGTCCAGGCAGTCGAGTCCTTGCTGAACCAAATACGCGTGTCGTGCGAATTCTGGGCGCGGATCTGGTAAAAGCCGCGTTTGGAGCAAATCACAGCCGCGGCTTCCGTCGAGATTTTGCCACGCGGTTCCGAAGCTTCACGGCGGTCCAACTCCTCTGCGAGCATCTCTGCGAATTGCTCGACAGACAATCCACCGCCGTGTTCGACATAGATCACATGGGGCGAAAGACAACCCAATTGGTCCCACGCCGTCACATCATTGGCCGCGCGGGCGACGAGTTTTTTCGCGCCAAATCCTGACAAAACCTCATTCACGACGTAACCAAAGCTGACGCGATGACCGTAGCCGAGAAAGCGCACCTTGATTGGCAAGTGATAGCGAATTCCCGCCAACGTCTCATCGCTGCCTGTGGCAGTAACGCAGTCGGCTTCATGGAACAGAACTGATTCCAAATCCGTTCGTCCGCCGCGCCACTCGGCAATTTCCAGACACGAGGACAACTTGGGCTCTGCATCGTAAAGCGAGTGAGCAAAAAGACGCGGCAACAGCGAGGCGCCGCTGGCACACTTTACAAATTGTGCCGAGCGCATCAGTACGCCTAGCACAATGCTCATCAAGATCGGATTGGGAATGTTGCCGGCAGCGATGTGGACCAGCAATTCCGGTCCAGTCGCCATGGCGGCGTGATTGGCCTTCTGTTCGGCGCTGGTCGCGACCATCGAATCCAGCCGCTGCGGATGCGCCAGGTCCTGCGTCAGGAGCGCCTGAAGGTTTTCATAAGTCAACTGTTCGAAGAACGAATCCAAGCCCCGGATCAACGTTCCGTGCGAAAAGCCAGTGGCGGCAGGCCCCTGTTCCAGCGCCATTCGACGAAAGGGATAATCGGGCTGCAGCCAGTTCTCGGCCGTGCCCGCCAGTGTTTTCACCAGGCTCTGGGTCGAGCGATTCGCCAGATAGTGTTCGCGGTTGCGCTTCAGCGTCTGGCACGCTTCGCCAATCATGGCCGCGCTCAACGTCGCTTCCGGCGGCAAGTCAGCCAGGAAATAATTCGGCAGATTCATTGCAAGGCAGATTGCGATTTGCTCGACTCCACTTCAGGCAGAGAAGCAGGCGTGTGCGCTTCGAGTTCTTCCCGTTTCCGAATCGCACGCAGGCAAGGCAAACCCGGCAGCGACAAAAATATCAACAAGCCCAGCAAGGCGTAGATCGGATAAAAGCTGGCGGGCAACCCGGCGGCATCGCCCAGGTTTTGCACCCATCGGCCGGCCAGCCAATGCGACAGATTGCCAATCAGGCCGCCGATGGTGATGAAAAAGCCGAAGACACGACCGCGCACGGCGTCCGGCACCGATTCCATCAACGCCGCCTCAATCATCGGATAGGTGGCCATGAAGAAAAATCCGTACACCACAAAAGTCGGAATCAATAGAGAGCGCGGCATGTGCGGGAGAATTGCGACTATGATTGCGGCGATGGTGAGAACAAGGCTGGTCCATCGAACGCGCCCTCGATCGCTCAATCCTCCAAAGAGCGGGTTGCTGATGGCGGAGGCGAGGAAAATTGCGCTCAGCGCCACGCCGGTGTGTTTAAGACTGAATCCCTGGGCTTTTTGCAGGAACAACGAACCCAGACTGCCCATGCTCCACCCGGTAAAATCACGCATGCTGAACGCAAAGCAGGCCGCAATAAAAAACAGCCACAAGCTCGGTGCGGGAAACATCCGTTGTGGCTGCGCGATGCTTTCTTCTCGCCTCGCTTGCCGGTCCGGTTCCTCGTTCGCCAGCCAACTGAAGAGAATGGCGCCGAGCACTCCCAAAATTCCCAACTCCAGCACCGGCGCGCGCCATCCGGCAGTCTCGGCCCGCCAACCGGTGTAAATCGGGCCAATGAAAAACCCGATGCTCGCGCCGATGCCGAGAAATCCCAGCGCCCTTCCCGTGCCCACAGGAAATAAACGCGCGATCATGGCCGTCGCGGCTGGGTGAAAAAAACTTCCGCCAAAACCCGCCACCACCACGCAGGCCAGTGCAGTCGTATAGTTGGGCGCTTGCGACAAACCAATAAAGCCAAGACCGTTGATGGCGAGCCCGATGCCGAGGAGTTTTTTCCGGCTGACGCGGTCGGCGAGCATTCCCATGGGGTAACTTGGCACGAAGTAGGAAATCATCATCACGGTGACGAGCAGTGTGGCCTTGCCGACGCTGGCCAACTGGAAATCCCGCTGAATGAGCAGATACAAAGGCATCAACGCCACATGATAGATGTGGGTAAACGCGTGCAGGGCGGCGGCCAGGCAGAGCGTGCGGACTTTATGATTCGACTCGGCGCTCATTTCTTCAGTTCGCTTAGCCTCGCGCGAATCATCTCGTAAAGCGAGTCGATCCAGGGAGGAAGCTCCGCTGATTTTGAAACAGTCTTGCCTTGCCGGAAGTCAAGTGGACTCAAGATCACAGTGATGTTCCTTAACCCGGTATCCGCCGCCAAAACGAAAAGATCCTCTGCTGCCTCGTCACCCATGGCCAGACAACCGATGGAAACTGCATCGCCGTGAATCATAATGTCGCCGCCCAATTTCGTGCGTCCGTCCCGGGCTGCCTGCTTTCGGTCAAACTCATTCGGGTAATTGATTCGGAGCGAAAGATGGAAGCGGCTGTTGGGGTTGAGCGATTCTATGGCGTAGATGCCTTCCGGAACTTGCCGATCGCCTTCGCGCAATTTTGGGCCTGACCTCCCGCTGGCGGCCAGGATCGAATAAGGCCGAATCAGACGAAAAGTGCCATTCGAGTTGGCCGCGTACACTTCCAACACTCCTTCCTGCTTTAGTCCCACCAGCACGATCTGCTTTGGAGGATAAGCGATGCCTTTGCGCTCGAAATAAGGCGCGAGGCGTTTCCGCGCTGTCATCCCATATTGATCGAGCCGATCCTGAACCGTCTTTCTGCCTTGTGTCTCTTGCGTGAAAGGAAGTGTCCGTGCTTTCAACAGCGCAGCCAGGACCGCAACACCGAAAAGCCCAAGAAGAAAGTGCCTGCGTTTCATGTTCGACTCATTAGCGAACAGCCACGCGGTTCAGCCCGTTCGGCGCGCCCAATCAATTGGAAGCCGTTGCCATCGCGAATGCCCAGGTCGTCGGTTTGGATCGCCATCACGGAACGAACATTTGCCAGATCGAACACCCGAATCAATCCACTTTCACCTTCATCGACCTGGCCACCGGTCTCCGGCGATACGATTTGCACTTGCGCCCACGGCGGGAAACGGAACACGCGACCGGCGCCTGGCACCTGGCACTTGGCAGTTGGCACTTTTGCGTCATAGGCCTGTGAACTCAATTCGCTCATCCCATATTCAGCGACGACGTGGGTGTCCGGGATGCCCAGATGCCGGGTGATGAGCGCATGCAATTCGGCTTTTGGCATGAAACGCGAGCAACCTTTGTAGCCACCGGTTTCTAAAACGCGCGAACCCTCCGGCAGCCTGAGTGTCATGTTCCCTCGCGCCAGAAAGTCGAGTAAATGAACAAAATTGAACGCAGTGCCGAACAGGGCCACCGGCCATTTTGTTTCGGTGGCTTCATTCAGGAAGAGCATGGCGCGCTTTATTTCAAGTCGCCAACTTCCATCCGCCTCGGTGTTGCCCACAAAGAGCGAGTCGGCCGATCCAAGCTCACGGCGGACGGTCTCAAACATGTGCACCAGGGAAGAGTTTGGGGCGAGGGCGGGCGGAGGTGTCAACACGAGCATATGCAACCTGCTGCCATTTGTGAGCACGTGCCTCTTGAACCAGGGAAGCAGCGAGGATTCATAGACCACCAGCGACTCAGCATCGTGAAAGTGCTGGCTGCGCTTCTGGCCAGTAGTCCCGCTGGATAAAAAAATGGTCGTGCGCTTAGCGGCGGGCAAGCTGGTCAGTTCCATTTCTCGAAACGCGACTACAGGCAAGGCCGGAATTTGAGTCCAATGTGGAGTTGTTTGCGGGGAAACTCTTTGCGAATCGCAAAATCGGCGATAACGCTGGTTGTAGGCAAATTGGAGCGCGAAAAGTTCAAGAGCCAGACTGTTGAAGACTTTTTCGACCTCTTCAGGAGAGAGCCCGCCGGCATCAGGCGCGTCGGGAGCACTTCGACGAATGAAATCGCGCAGACGCGCTATGTAGTCTGGCAATATTGGACTGGTGGTCATGCGGTTTTTGCTTCGTGCGTGTTCGCGCCACCGGCTGGTTTTCCGCCACAGCCAGGAAGGGATACTTAAACCTGTCAAAAGCGAACGGCAAGTCTTCTTTGCCGAGCCGGGAAAACCTCCAGAGTGTTTTGGTAGCCCAGGAGCTAACGCGAGCCCATCCCCACGCTTTGGACGCTCTGAAAGAGCTTGCCTTCGGTCTTGATGCTGGGAGCGATGATGATTTCGGTCTCCTGAAACTGACGAATGTCGGCCGCGCCCACGCTACCCATGCAGGTCGTGATGGCGCCGACCAGGTTTTGGGAACCATCATCCACTGTGGCGGGACCGTAAAGAATCTGCTTCAGAGAACCGCTCAGACCTACTTTGATGCGTGTGCCGCGCGGGAGGTTGGCATGCGGTGTGGCCATCCCCCAATGATTGCCGCGTCCGGGGGCCTCTTCGGCGCGAGCAAAGGCACTCCCGACCATGACCGCATCCGAGCCGCAAGCAAGCGCTTTACAGACATCCCCGCCCTTGCTCATGCCGCCGTCGGTGATAATGGGCACATACTTGCCTGTTTTCTTGAAATGATAGTCGCGCGCGGCGGCGCAATCGACCGTGGCGGTGACTTGCGGCACGCCCAACCCCAGCACACCCCGGCTCGTGCAAGCCGCGCCAGGGCCGACACCAATAAGCACGCCAGCCACGCCGCAATCCATCAATTCGAGCGTCACGCTGTAGGTGACCGCGTTGCCGATGATGACCGGGATTTTCATGTCCTTCGTGAAAGTGCGGAGGTCAAGCGACTTGTACTGCGTGGACACGTGTCGCACCGTCGAAACCGTGGACTGCACGACGAAAATATCCGCGCCCGCGTCCTGAGCGATGGCACCGAAGCGCTCGGCTTTTTGCGGGATGGAACTGACCGCCGCCAGCACGCCGGATTGTTTGAGTTCCTTGATGCGACGGCTGATGAGCTCTTCTTTGATTGGCTCCGTGTAGAGCTTCTGAATCAGGGCCGTTACTTCGTCCTTGTTGGCCTTCACGACCATATCGAGTACTTCGGACGGGTTCTCGTAACGAGTCTGCACGCCTTCGAGGTTAATGACACCCAACCCGCCCAGGCGCCCCATCTCCACGCAGAAACGCACGTCTGTGACGCCGTCCATCGCGCTGGCAATGATTGGGATTTTCAACAGGATGGAACTGCCATCCTTGCCCGGGATTTGGAAGCGGGTATCGACTTCCGCGGGGTTGATGGTCATTTCACCCGGCACCAGAGCGATCTCATCGAACCCGTAGGTGACGCGGGCTTTTCGGTTGCGGCCAATCCACATTCCCATAAATCAAAAATTAATTGTAACTTGTTTTCGGCCACCGAACTGACAATCAAAACAACGGACGACTTCAGAATCTAATCGCCTCATTCAGTATCCCGCACTGAGGACAGCGCGAACGATCCACATCGGCGTCATCCGTATAGACGAATCCACATTGGTCACAACGGAATATGTGATCTTCGCTGGGTGTCGGGCCGAAACGCTTCTGACGATGCGAATAATATAGGGCGACACAACAAAGCGCTGCAAGTAAAACAACCACATAGCCGGCCAGGAGGAGGTCAGCCGACATATCAAGGTTGAGCGGCGGAGCCGGCGGGCGGCGGGAGTGTGTGCCACTGGAAAGTCATTTTGCCCCACGTCAATTGTCCCGCCTCATCCCGGGAACGGTGCTCCTTCACCATGGGCTGAAACCGGGCCCGGGCGACGAGGTTCAGCGCAAACTCATCCGCCTCCTTGAGTCCGCAAGAGGCCAGCAGTGTGGTTGAGAACGTATGGCCTTGGACATCCACCGCGGCTTGCACCACCGAATTCGCTAACAAATCTGTGTGCGACCAGGATGGCAATTCCAGCGGGGCCATCAAGGGGCGCCAGGCTAAACCGCCTTCGACTCGCAACTGGGATTGAGCCGGCAGCGGCGGGTTTGGCACATTCACATCGGAAACAATCGGTCGTGGCATGGGTTGATTGGCGATGAGCAGGGGGGCAGAGATGTTCGTGGCGACAAATTCCATGAAGCTTTTGCCTAATGTGTTTCGGTTCAAAGCCAGCCAACTTGGCTCCTCGGTCCAATCGGCCAGTGGATACTCCTGAGGCTTGAAGTGGAGCCACGCGCCGCCGGAAAAGCTATGCAGGTTCGGAAGGACGAACAGGGTTGGATCGCTAATGCTGGGCAAGTCCGCCAGTTGCTTCACCGACCATGGGTCCGCCGCCAGATGAATCGCTGTGCGGAATGGCACGGGAGATGGCGGTGTTTTGGCGCGCTCTCCCAGCAGCCAGATCAGCCCGACTTGCGCCAGGAAGACGGCCAGCAAGGTATAGACCCAACGGTGCAGCGGCCAGCGTACGGGTTCGAGCGCCATGGCATTCATGAACAGGACACCGATTGCGCCTGAGCACTCATAGCCGGGAGGGCACGGGCAGGACGGGAGGCCGCGTGGCCAGTAGAGCCTCCTTGATTCCCACTTCCTGAGCCAGGAGCGCGAGCCGGACCACTGTGGTGTACTTCACGCCTTCGTCCGCCTGGACGATCAACGTCAAAGGTTCGCTGCTGTTGGCCACTGCCGCTTTTAATTTCTCTCGAAGTCTCGCTTCATCGCTGATCTGATTTTGAAAATAGAACCGTCCGTTCTCATCCACCGCCACGACGACCGTGGCATTGGCCGTGCCCGCCAGATTCGCGGCCACCGGCAAGTCAATGGGCACGCCCGGCGTAAAAACCAGCGACGAACTCAACAACAAGAAAATGACCAGCAGGAAAAACACCGCCGCGTACGGCCCGGCATCCAGTTGGCCGCGAAAAATTTTATTGTGTCTCGGAAATTTCATCCGGCCTTTTGAGGCGGCAGTTCGGCGACAATATTGACGATCTCGGTGGCGGATTTTTCCATGTCCAGCACAATGGCGTTGACCCGGCTGACCAGATAATTGTAACCAGCATAGCAAGGGATAGCCACCGCCAATCCGGCCGCGGTGCAGATGAGCGCCTCCCAAACGCCCCCGGAAAGATCCTGCACGTTCGCCAGCGTGCCTTGAGTTTGCAGTTTGCCAAAAATGCGGATAAAACCCAGCACCGTGCCCAGCAAACCCAACAACGGAGTGATTTGCGCGATGGTGGCAATGAGATTCAGTTTGTCCTCCAACGGGGGCACTTCCACCAGACCGGCTTCCTCCAAAGCCTCGCGGACGCCATCGCGTCCGCGCTCACGATTCAAGATAGCCACTTTCACCAGGCGAGCCACCGGACCGGGAGTGGCATCGCAAATGGACAAGGCTTCGACGACATTGTCGCGTTTGAGCACGTTACGCACGCCATTGAGGAACTCCATGGAGTTAATCTGCGCTCGATGATAATGCAACACGCGCTGGATGAAGACCACCAGAGCCACGGTGCTGGCCCCGAGAATCACCCATATCATCGGACCGCCCAACTTTAGGAAAGGTGGCAACATGCCACGTTTATAGAGTTCAGAGTTCAAAGTTCAAAGTTCAAAGTGCGGTGTCGGCCCGTTGAATCGTTAAAACCTTGTATCGTTGAATCGGTGACTGGCGCACTCCAAGACCTGACGGATTGTCCGACGGCCCCCGTGCCTCGCGAAGCGTCTTGGAGTGCGGTAGTCCTCTACCGCTTTTCTGTCGGAGCGTGGTGAGGCTGAGGGCGGAGTCTCACCGGTTGTTCTTTCTGCGTCCGCTGCCAAAGCGCCAGAGGACTGGCGCACTCCAAGACCTGGCGGAGTTCCCAGCAGTTCCGTGCCTCGCGAAGCGTCTTGGAGTTTGACCATTCAACGCTCAAACGACCTGGGGTTCCGCCACCGCCTTTCCGCTTGCTTCCTCGCTCCGTTGCCCGAATGCTTTCCACATGGAAAAACCAGATCAACTCGGCGAACTCTCCGAATGCAGCGGGCTTCGGACGAGGAAAAGGCCCGGTGAGCCCTGGACTGTTGCGACAGCAAAGTGGTTACAACTCGAAGGACGAAGCGCACTGTAAGCATATCGAACCGTGTGACCCCCGAACTCAAAGCTAAAAACTCGAGATTCGAAACCCGGCATCGCGTTCCGCCTCGCTGGCGCAAGGAGATGCTAATGGTCCTGATTTCACGACCGCAAATTGCCCGCCGTATCCGCGAGTTGTCCCGGGAGATCGAACGCGATTTCGCCGGACGCGAATTGGTGGTGGTCGCTGTCCTCAATGGCACCGTAATGTTTCTGGCCGATTTGATTCGAAATCTGTCGCTGCCTCTGCGGCTTGATTTTATCGGCGTCTCCAGCTACGGCCTTGGCACCGAGTCCGGCGACTTGGTCTTCACGAAGGAACTGCGCCTGGATGTGCGTGGCCGCGATGTGCTGCTGGTGGACGATATTCTGGACACAGGCAAAACTCTCAGCCGCGTGTTGGGGAAAGTGCAGGAGCTGAAACCTCAGCGAATCAAAACATGCGTGCTCCTGGAAAAGGCCGCTCGCCGGACCGAAGACGTGCGGGCCGATTACGTCGGGTTCTCCATTCCGGACTTGTTCGTGGTGGGCTATGGATTGGATTTCGCCGAGCGCTATCGCAATCTGCCCTTCGTGGGCGTGCTGCATCCCGAGTTGTATCAGACGTGAACGTGAAGCGTAATGCGTGATGGGTCATCGTCACGGTTAAGCTCCGAACAAGCATTTCGACGAGCCATGAATGTCAAAGTGGGCTTTTATTCCTATTTCAAAGACCTTACTGGCTGTGCGCAAACTGCTGTCGAACTCCCTTCCGGGAGCACGCTCGGCCAGTTGCACAAACAATTGACGGTACGCTTTCCCAAGCTCGGCACGATGGAAAAATCCACACTGATGGCCGTCGGCGTGGAATATCAGGACCGGCACTACGTCCTGAAGGAAGGGGATGAGGTTTCGCTTTTTCCGCCCGTGCAAGGCGGGTAAGGCCTTGGGTGAATGAAGCCAAAAAACATAGCGCGAGTGCTCGTCTATTCGCCTCTTCTGAGTTGTTATCGAATGGATATCTTGTTTCGAGGGACACCACCAACCAACGCGGCCATATGCCTCGGATGGAGCAAACGGCGCCGCTAATGAATCATCAGCTTATTCTTACGACCGAGCCCATCAATGAAGGGATGCTTCTTGCTGACCGCAAAATGTCTTCGGCTATGGGCGCAGCGGTTTATTTCACCGGTGTCGTCCGCGAAGTCGAAGAGGGCAAAAGCCTTGCGGCCATTGATTACGAGGCCTTTCAGCAGATGGCCGAGCATCAGTTCGAATTGATCTTCCAGCAGATGGAAAAGCGCTGGCCGATTGAATCCGTCCGACTGGTTCACCGCATCGGTGTGGTAAAGGTCAATGAGCCATCGCTTTGGGTGGAAGTGATCGCACCGCACCGGGGTGAAGCCTTTGCCGCGTGCCAGTTCCTTATCGACGAAATGAAACGCGTCGTGCCGATCTGGAAGAAGCCGCTAATCAGTAATCAGTGAGCAGTGAACAGTGAGCAGTATCAGTAATCAGTGGGCGACATTGTTTATCGCTGATTTACTAGCGGACCGCACACTGATTACTGATTACCGATTACTGACCACTGTTTACTGATTACTGACCACTGTCCGTTCCCCGCTTTAGACTTTGAAGTTTGAGCGTACTTGCCTACCTTCGCGCGCATGGAACTCAAACTGGTCAGCCTCCTCGGCATGGTCGCGATGATTTCCCTGGCCTGGGCTTGCTCGCTTAACCGAAAACGATTTCCGTGGCGCACGGTTTGGACCGGATTGGCTTTGCAATTCGTCTTCGCCGCGATAATTCTTAAAACCAAAGCCGGGGCGGCGGTCTTTGATTTGGCCAACCGCGGGGTCACCAGACTCCTTGGTTTTGCCGATGAAGGCGCCAGGTTTGTTTTTGGTCCGCTCGCTGATTCTGCTTTGCTCAAGGAAAAATGGGGCGCAGAGCATACGTTCATCTTCGCCATCACGGTCACCGCGACGATCATCCTCGTGTCGGCGCTATCCTCGTTGCTTTATCATTATGGCATTTTGCAGAGGGTGGTTCGGGCCATGGCGTGGGTGATGCAACGCGTCATGCGGACCAGCGGGAGCGAAAGTCTCGCCGCGGCAGCCAACATTTTCATGGGCCAAACCGAGGCACCGCTCGTGGTCAAACCGTACCTTGCCCGGATGACCCGGAGCGAAATTCTGGCGCTGATGATCCCTGGCATGGCCAGCATCGCGGGGGGCGTGCTGGCCGCCTATGTCGCCTTTGGGCAACGGGCGGGACGCTTCGATATGGCGGGTCATCTGCTCACCGCTTCCTTCATGAGCGCGCCCGCTGCCTTGTTGATTGCAAAGATCATGCTGCCGGAAACCGAAACGAGCGAAACGGCTGCTGGTGCGGACGCCAAAGTGGAGCGCGAAACGACCAACGGCATCGATGCGGTCTGCCGCGGAGCCAGCGAAGGAATGATGCTTTCGTTGAACGTTATGGCCATGTTGATTGCCTTCGTTGCCATTCTGGCGCTTTTCAATTTTGCCCTCGCTTACCCCCAACGCCAGATGGGTTTCGAGCCGCCGATCAGTTTGGAAAACATCCTCGGCTGGGTGAACGCCCCGTTTGCGTGGTTGATGGGCGTGCCGTATCAGGATTGCCAACAGGTAGGCCAAATTCTTGGCGAACGGCTCATCTTTACCGAGTTTAAGGGCTACGTTAAACTGACCGAAAGCGCCGCCAGCCTGACGCCACGCAGCTTTACACTCGCGACTTACGCGCTGTGCGGCTTCGCCAACTTCGCCAGTATCGCCATCCAAATCGGCGGCATTGGAGCTCTGGCTCCGACCCGCCGCGGTGATTTGGCGCAACTGGGATTGCGTGCCATGATCGGCGGAGTGCTGGCTTGTTATCTAACAGCCACGGTGGTCGGCATTCTTGTTTAGCTGAAGGAAATGATCTTTTTTCTGGAGGGCCAAACTGGTTAGATGATTGGGGTGGCTGATGAATGATACCTTGAAGATAGTCGCCTACATCGTGCTGGTAATGTGCGTCACGGGTTTTGGTTACGGATTTTACCATCACTATTCGCGGGTCACGACTCCGCCGTCCTCTGCGCCTGCTACCAATGACCCGGCTGTGGCTTCGACCGATGCACCGCCCGCACCGAGGTCCGGCAGCAATGCGGCCATGATGTCTTATGGCGCCGGTTTGCTTGCCGCCACCGTCGCCCTGGGTCTAATGCTGGCGAGTGACTTCACCCGGTTTTTTGCCGGTCGCGTTGAAAAGTTTCTCTTCGACGAGGATGCGCCGGGCGAGAAGGATCCGGAATACGAAGAAGCCGAACGGGTATGGGCCAATGGAAACCATCTGGAGGCCGTCCAATTGATGCGCGAGTACCTGAAGGCTCATCCGCGCGAGCAATATGTGGCGCTGCGCATCGCCGAGATATACGAAAAGGACCTGGGTAATCCTGTCGCTGCCGCCTTGGAGTACGAAGAAATCCTGAAGAAGAATCTTACACCTGAGCGTTGGGGTTGGACGGCGGTCCACCTCTCAAACATCTATTCAGGTAGGTTAAACAAAACGGCAGAAGCCGAGGCCTTGCTTCGCCGAATCATTACGGAACATCCGCAGACTGCTGCCGCCAAGAAAGCTCGTGAACGACTGGGTGAACCGGAACCGGTGATCGAAACGGCCTTGCCACCGGAGCAGACAACCGCTTCCGATCAACCAGGCGCGCCACCCAAGTTGCCGCCAGGTTTTCGGCCCAAGTAGCGGAGCGTGGAGTCCTGCCCCCACGAGCCGCACACAAGAGATTCACGAGTCTTGCGTTGACACAGGTGAGGCCTGCGGGCGAGGACGCTCGCGCTCCATTATCCGGCAACTTCCTGTGGCCCTTTGCCGCCGTTAACCAAAAACAGCACCGCCATGCGCACGGCCAGGCCGTTGGTCACTTGCTCCAGGATCACCGAGCGCCCGCAATCGGCGATTTCGCTGTCAATCTCCACGCCACGATTGATGGGACCTGGATGCATGATGAGCACATCCGGTTTGGCCCGCGCCAGACGCGCCTTGCTCAATCCAAACAGGGTGGTGTATTCGCCGATGCTGGGGAACATCGTTTGGCGTTGTCGCTCGTGCTGGATGCGCAGCAGATTGATGATGTCGGCCTCGGCAATCGCTTCGTCCACACGGTGGGTAACGCGACAGCCCATTTCTTCGAACACACGCGGCACCAGCGTCGAGGGACCGCACAGGGTGACGTGCGCTCCGAGTTTCAGCAGTGCCCAAATGTTTGAGCGGGCGACACGGCTATAGAGAATGTCGCCGAGAATGGTGACGTGAAGTCCGGCAATTCTTCCTTTCTTTTCACGGATTGTAAATGTGTCGAGCAATGCCTGCGTGGGATGTTCGTGTGCGCCATCTCCGGCGTTTACCACGCTGCCACGCAGGAAGCGCGACAGGAAATGCGGTGCGCCAGTAGCGCTATGGCGGATGATGATGGTGTCGGCGTTCAAGGCCTCCAGATTGCGTGCGGTGTCTTTAAGCGTCTCGCCTTTCTTAAGCGAAGAGGCTTCCGCCGTAAAATTAATCACGTCGGCGCTCAGGCGAATGGCGGCCAGTTCAAAGCTGATTCGGGTGCGGGTGGAGGGCTCGATGAAGAGATTGACGATCGTCTTGCCGCGCAAGGCAGGCACCTTCTTAATGGCACGCTCGCCAACGGCCTTAAAGGCCCGCGCCGTCTCCAGCACCATCATAATCTCCTCGGGCGTCAGCGATTCGATATCGAGCAAATCTTTCCGGTGCCAGGTCGGGCCGCTCATGTTTTCTCCAGGTAAACGACATCGTCGCTGCCATCCTCTTTCAACTGCACGTCGATGCGCTCATTCATGGCTGTCGGGACATTTTTGCCAACGAAATCCGCCTTGATGGGAAGCTCGCGGTGTCCACGATCGACGAGCACGGCAAGTTGGATACGTCGGGGGCGGCCGAAATCATTGAGGGCATCCATGGCTGCGCGTGTGGTTCGACCGCGGAAAAGCACGTCGTCCACCAGCACGACCGTCTTTTCATTCACGTCAAACGGAATGACGGTCGGATGCACCTTAGGCGCCAGTTGCTGATTAAGGTCGTCGCGATGCATGCTCACGTCGAGCGTTCCGACTGGCACGTCATGGCCCCAGATACTTTTGAGAAAACCTCCCAGGCGTTTCGCCAGATATACTCCGCCGCGCTGCACACCGATAATCGCCACCGCGCGGCTGTCATCGTTCCGCTCGGCAATCTCGTGGGCGATGCGGGCGAGCACCCGATTTACGGCGGAGGCATTCAGAATGACGGTCTTGTCAGACATAAAAAAATCGAATGGATCCTATGAAAGGACGCATTCGATTTTAAATAAAAACGTTGTTTTGCATAGCTTCCTTGGTGACCTCACAGGGTCGCCTTAAAGGAGGCCAATCCTGGCCAACGATCTACCGACTTACCGATTGGCGGCTTTTCCGCCATTTCGACCGGTGCTTGATGATCCAATCCGTTAAAGCCCGTTCAAACCCGATATCGTAGCCGGCTTTCTCCGACTCGATCCATTTGTGCTTCAAGATCTCCTCGCGCTCGGCTTGGAATTCTCGGTAAAGGGAGGAATTTTTTACCAATTCGGTGCCGCTGGAGGCGTCTGCACTGTTGCTCGACATAAAGCCACAATTGAACTTCTGACTGTTGCGAACCTAGCAGTTCCCACTTTTAAAAACAACCCCAATTTATGGGGGCCAACCCCTTCCAAATCGGCAACTTGCAACCAGACGACCGCAACCTCGCCCCGGCAGAATCTCATTCCAGCTTTGTCCGCAAGGTCTTCGCGATGCGCAAAAAGGCATCTCCGGAAGGCGCCGTCGGCGAGGAAACCACGACGGGCATTCCTTTATCGCCGCCAACGCGAATCTCCATATAAAGGGGCACTTCCCCCAGAAAAGGGATGCCTTGGCGCGCGGCTTCAGCCTGCCCTCCGCCATAGCCAAAGATCTCCACCCGTTCGCCGGCTGGGGTCGTGAAATAGCTCATGTTCTCGATGATTCCCAGAAGCGGCACGTTAACCTTCTGAAACATGGCGATCCCTTTACGCACCACCCCAAGTGAAGCTTCCTGGGGCGTGGTCACGATGACTCCTCCGTCCAGCGGGACGGTCTGGCAAAGCGAGAGTTGGGCGTCACCTGTGCCTGGCGGCAGATCCACGACCAGATAATCCAGTTCACCCCAGTCCACAGCATGAAAGAACTGCTGGATGGTTTTCGTGATCATGGGACCCCGCCAAATGACGGGTGCATCGCCGTCGAGCAGAAAACCCATGCTCATCAGTTTGACCCCGTAGTTGGATGGAGGAACCATCTTTTCCTGCGCGCTGATGGTCGGCCGCTGGCGGATCCCCATCATGAGCGGAATGCTCGGGCCATAAATGTCGCAATCCAGAAGACCAACTCGCGTGCCAAGGTGCTGAAGGGCACAGGCCAGATTGACGGAGCAAGTCGATTTGCCGACACCGCCTTTGCCACTGGCCACGGCGATGATTCGATGAAGGCCGGGGACTCTGTTTTGGTTTGCCCATGGACTTTGAGGGGCAGCCGCATGCGATCCCGCGGGCATCGTGACCTCGACGTGCGTCATCTTGACTCCGGGGAGGGATTTCAGGACGCGTTCGCATTCCTGCTTGAGTTGTTGAGCGATTTCCGCATTGGGCGAAGTCAGTTGCAACATGATGCTGACCGCACCCTCATTGGCGGCAACATTCTTGACGAGACCAAAGGAGACGATGTCCCGTGAGTAACCGGGGTACTTAATCGACTTCAGGGCGTTGGTGATAGACTCTTCGTTTAACATCATAGAAGCACCTTCAAAGCATACAACACAAAGAAAACCGAAAGCAAACCCGGTTTGTCCTGGCGGGCATTTCTCGCCACGGTCGTAGCGGCGTCTCGGCAGCGCCCACCGACTCTTCGAGCGGGCTACACATGGAAGAAACCAGCCCACACCAAGCGAAAACGCCCTCAATCGACGCCGAGAAAACCTGCTGCTCAACAACGTTTT